>Ga0209666_1001402_pt1 | contig 18442 bp, 10 predicted proteins | sample SaaInlV_125m_DNA_FD_184679 | JGI IMG/M metagenome (GOLD analysis project Ga0209666, IMG submission 184679) | Marine microbial communities from expanding oxygen minimum zones in the Saanich Inlet - Saanich Inlet SI037_S3LV_10m_DNA (SPAdes)... | ecosystem: Environmental > Aquatic > Marine >...
AGGGTGAGCATCTTCTGGTTGAGCAGAATGGCGAGGCCGAAGTTGAGGGGCGCGGGGATGCCCTTGACGAAGTCAAAGGTGGTGAACTCTCCGGGAAGTTCCTGCATGGCGAAGATCATCTTGTGCACCTTCCACTGGAGGCGGTCCTCGATGTCGAGCTCGGCGAAGAGGTTCATCATGTTGGGGTACGCGCCGAAGAAGATGTGAAGGCCGGTCTCGATCCAGTCGCCGTCCTTGTCCTTCCACGCGGACACCTTACCGCCGAGCACGTCGCGGCCCTCCAGGACAATCGGCTCGTGCCCCGCGTCGACGAGGTACTTGGCGCACGCGAGGCCGGAGAGGCCGCCGCCCACGATGACCACCTTCTTCTTCTCGCCCATGCCCTTGAGGTCGCGGAGCTTCTTGGACAGCGCCTCGCCGTCGCGGTAGTTGTCCGTGTTCTTAATCTGCGCGGGCTGGGGGAAGTCCTCGGCGACGACGCGAAGGGGGCGGCGCCTCGAGGTGGACGTGGCCATCGATGGGACGGCGAGACGCGCGCGGACCTTCTGGCCCATCGCCGCGCGGCTGGAGAGCGCCGACATCGCGGGCGTGGAGAGACCGACGACCATATCGGGTGTTGGCGTCGTGTGTACTGCGGACGTTCCTTGCGTGAAGGGGCGTCGACGAGTGGAGGCCGTCACGTCGTCGACGGGCATTATCTGAGGATAGGGAAAAGCACTGACCTGTGACGTCGTGTCCGCTGATTGGTCGAGGGCACGATGGGTCACAACTCAAGAAATCGCCCCCATACAAAATTCCGGGCCCGCTCTCGCCAACTTCAGTCTTCTCCCTCGGGGTTTTCCGTCATTATTTTTTAGCGGCGGTGGCCGGGGGCGGCGGAGAGAGGACCACGGCGGAATGGACCTCTCCGCGGTGGCCAAGCAGAAGGCGAGGGGCGGCAGGGCGGAGCCGGCGAGTCCCAGCGCCACGGCGTCGATGGAGTACGGCGACGATGACGAGTCCGGCAGCGACGACGGGCACGATCTGGGCATAGACTCCGAGAGCGCGAAGCAGGTGCTTCGCGCGTTCGTTAAGAACTCGCTGGACGGCGTGCGGTCGGGGCAGCGGGCGCAGTACTACGAGGTGCTGGAGCACCTCGACGGGCTGTCCACCGCGACGCCGGGGGATGAGAACACGTACCTCCACAAGAGGCTGATGCTGGAGGTGCTCGGCGAGAACGTGTCGTCGCTGGACGAGCGGCTGCACGAAGAGCTCCTGCGGCGGGTCATGGGCACCTCGCTCTGGCTCTGCCACGAGGACATCGCGAGGCTCGTCGTGCAGTTCTGCGTCAACCTCATGAGCACGCACACCGGCTCGATGCTCGCCACGTGCCTGGAGATGCTCGTCGAGTCCTTCCTGCCCCCGCGCGGGTACCCAGCCGGGCGGTTGGAAGATGAGCTGGAAACATTCATGAGGAGCGGCCAGTCGCCGAGCCCGATGAGGAACTCATCGGTGGACATGGACGAGGATTCCTCCGCGCGCGGTGACGGCGACCTCGGTCCGCCGCCTCGGTCCGCGGCGGAGACCACCGTCATCGTCGTCGGCGCCATCACCCAGATCCTCACGCTGGTCCCGTTGTCCGCGACGGTGCTGCGGGGCGTGTTACTTCGAAGGATCCCGCACAAGACGGCGAACAAGGCTCGACAGTGCCAGTACCTGAGGGCCGCGTTCGCGTTGGTGGAGACACCGGCGGCGAATACCTTGCGGGACGCGTTGCTGCAGGCGGTTGTGAAGCACTTGCTCGACGTGGACGTGGAGATTCGGTGGGACCAGATTGTTCCGGATGACGAAACCGACGACGAGACGGAGATGGACGACGACGAAGACGCCAAGGAGGAAGCGAGCGGCGCGGGGGGTATATTCGAACTGGAAGATATCGAGAAGACAATCGAGCAGGAGCTGGTGCGACAGGCGGCGGCGTGGGAACGCGGCGGGGACGAGCACCCAGGGACGCACGGCGGCGCCGGCGAAGGCGGAAGGAACCGACGATCGCCTATTCATCACCACGGCCGCGACGAGGACACGGACATGTACGTGGACTCGCTGGACTCGATGATGGAGCTGGTGTTGGCGCACGTGGACAGGCGGATAGACGCTGGGGACGGGCCCGCGTTGAACGAGTGCCTGGCTCGGGTGTTTGTCAGCACCCTGCTCCCGGCGCACGAGTCAAAGTTTACGCAATTTTTGGTATTTCACGCGTGCGCTCGGGAGGCGGCGGGTATGGCGGCGGCTTCAGCCCCCCACGGGTTGAACAAGTTGGAGAGCGCCGGGTCTATGAACTCATCGTTCACGGAGCTCGATAGCACCGGGGCGTTGAGCACGCGGATCGTGGACGAGCTCATCGAGCGCGTCACCGACCCGATGCAGCGGCCGGCGCTGAGGCTCGCGGCGGCGGCGTACCTCGCGAGTTTTTTGGCCCGCGCGTCTTTCCTTCACCCGCGGTTCCTCGCCCAGACGTTGAGGCGGCTGGCGAGCTGGTGCTGGGCGACGGTGGAGAGCGCGAGCAGCGGTGCGGGGGTGACGGGTGTCGCGAGGGTACGGGGTGAGGGGCTCTCCCGGGGGTTCGGATCGTCCTTCGCGATTGATGAAAACGGCGGTGGTTCCCAAAGCGGATCCGAGGGTGAAGATCCGAGGGAGACGCGTCCACAATCGAATGACACGGAGCACACGCGGGAGTTTGCCAACGCGACCGCCGCGACGCTCACGGTGTTTGACAGCGCGTGCCAGGCGCTGATGTACGTCCTGTGCTACCGAATGGAGAGCCTGGTCAAACACGGGGGTGAACCCGCGGAGCATCTCCGTTCCATGCCCCTGCGACAGATTTTATACAGCAGGCTCCAGCCACTGCACACGTGTCTGGACTCGGTGATTAAAGAATTTTTGTTCCGCGCCGCGGCGGCGGGCGTGGAAGGGTTCGACCAGGCGCTGTTCGAGCAGTACAAGCTGGAGAGCGCGGCGCGCAAGGAGGCGGAGAAGGCCAAAAAGGAGCTTATTTCCAAAAAAGGTGGTGGATTGATGTCCGTGGAGGACGTCGCCGCGCAACACCACTCAACCGGTCACAACAACAACATGATACGTCGCACGCAGTCCCTCGCGGTGCTCGGACGGGAAGTCGCGGAGGCTGTGAAGCTGCGAAACCCGCTGAAGATGTTTTTCCCGTTCGATCCCTATCTCCTAAGGCGGTCCGCCGCGCTGCTGAGACTGCCGCAGAATTACGTCACGTGGCAGGGTAACGCCCGGGACGACGAGGACGGATCCGAAAACGACGACGACGACGGCGACCTCGAGCTGGACTCCGAGCTCGGATCCGAGGACATCGGCGAGAGCTCCTCGGACGACGACGGCGACGGGGGGATCGGCCGGCGTGACTCGCAGAGCTCCCGGGGCATGAAGCCGGGCAGCGGATCTCTGCCCAATTCGCTCGGGTACCCAAACTCGTTGAACCCGCGGCCCCGGAAGCTGACGCGCGGGCTGCGCGGGCCTCAGCCGCTGTTCGGCGGCGGGAGTAACAAATCGCCGTCGCCGACGGGCGGGCCGGGCGGTGGTAACAACGGCGTCGCTCCGCCGGGTGCTAACCCATTCGCCAGGGCGAGCGTCGGAGCGGCGGGCAATTCGCCGGAGACTGTCGTCGGGTTCGGCGTGCCCGGCGCGCATAACCAGGCGTGGGCACGCGGTGGGGTGCCGACAGGGGTGCCCACCGGGGTGGGGTTCGGGCGGGGCGGGAGCGTGAGCCCGACGCGGCGGGAGCCGTCGCCGCTCGGGTCGTCCCCGCTGCCGCCGCGACCTCCTCGGCCGAACTAATGAGATAGATTGGGGTAAACCACGGCGATGCGATTGTATTCCACACACACGACTAAAAGCTTTCACCTTCATGCGTTGAGTGTCCCACTAAAGGTAATGAACTAGTTTACTATGAACTGTCACCCTCCGTACCCTCCTCGTCTATGTCCGTGTCGTTGAAGAACACGTTGTACAGGTCGTTGTCCTTCACCTCCGTGTCCCCAGGCTCCGGCCTGATCAGCGCGTTACGTTCCGGGTCCGCCTCTGCGACGAAGGGGTGGTAATACACAATCTGCCCGCACATCTCAGCTCCGTGCGCGACGCCGTAGTCAACATTGGTACCACCCGCGTCGCTCGTGTCGAACGTGCACGTGATGTACATCACGTCGCTTGGGCCCATCGTGACTTGTGTATCCGCATCTTTGGTACCCAGCGGCAGCGGGTGAAACGACTGATCAGGACCGTACCCCCGGTACTCCGGAATCACTCCGAAGGGTTCCCGTCTTCCTCTATCCTCCCCCTTCCCGTCTCCACCCACGCCGCCGCCCCGCACGAACCCGGTCTCGTACCGTTTCAGCATGTTGTGGCCGTGGAGGTGCGCCGCGACGAGCGTCACCTCACCGCCGCCAGCCTCAAAGTCGGGCGCCAGCCGGTCGCCGAAAGGACCGACGGTGTAAGAAAACGGCAGCTTTTTATGCCCAGTCTTCAGACGCATGCTCGTGTGCATGGCCGCCATGATGCCCAGCGATTTGGGCCGCGCCGCGTGTGCCGCGCCCCTCGCGATGTCGAACACGATCCCGCTCGAATCCGTCCACGGTTTAACGGGAACTTGCTCGTCCATGGGCACCAGGTAGTGGACCTGGTACATCACGTGCGTGATCCCCGTGCCTTTCCCAACCTTCACCGCCGTTCCCTCTGGGGTGCGAAAACCCTTCGCGCCCTTATCGTACGCGTACAGCATCACCCTGCACGGCGCCTTCTTTCCCTTTTTGTTCATCGTGAACGCCCAGACCGCGCACGGGGTCCCGAAGGACGTCTCCGGCGTCGACTGCTCTATCGACGAGTCGCAGCCGAAGGCGGTGATGTGGTGCGTAGCCTCCGGCCGCGTGGTCACCGGTTCGAAACCTATTAAGGACAGAGGCGTTGTGTCCGCGCGCGGGATGGCGCGGCGGTGGCAGACGAACCCTAGGCGCTGGTCGGGCCCGCGCATTCCACCCGCGCGTGGCGTGCCGAAGACCTTGTGGTCAGCCTGAATGGCGGGGAGGAGCATTGGCCATCGCTCGGTGTCGGCGTCGAGTGGCTCGACGCTGGTCTTGTCCTCCGCGGCGGCGACGACGACGGGGTTGATGTCGGGATTGTTCACCGTACGCGGGACGCGCGGGTCCACGACGGAGGCGTCCGTGTTTCGTGGACGTACCCCCGGTCTCCACCGTTCCCGACCCACCGGCCCCGCGCCCTCCCCCCCCGACCGGCTCGTCGCCACCCCGCTCAGCAGCAGGAGCACGAGCGCGACCCCGGCGGCGCCCCCGGTCACACCGGATGGAGGACGCCACCAACCGGTTTGTTTCCTACCGCGCGCGGGCGTCGGCTCGGTCTCGAGCTCGAACGCCGCCGCCGGGCGCATCTCGCCGGCCTCCTCGTCCATCGTCGCGACGCCTCGATCACCCCGCGCCCCCGAAATTGAGTCCGGGTGCCGTCGCGGATTTCGATTTGCAGCCAAAAACAGTTGGGCTTCGTTTGGAATGATGGTGGAGCGCGTCGGGCGGGCGCGACTTCACGCGGGGTTCATGACTTATACAGAGTACACTGTTACAACATACGCGCGTCGGCGGAGGCTGGTAATATTCAGCTCCCGTCTCACGCCGCGCTCTGCCCCTTCGAACGCTTCTTCTCCATCGAGGTTCGCCTGCTCGACGGGGCACTCCCTGGTGGGGATTTTATTCCATTTATTTCATTCTTCCCACGTCCCCGCTGCATCTCCTTGGCGATGAACCCCCACGTCTCGATCCAGGCGTCGCGCGTCTCCTTGTCCAACGTGACGGCATCGCTCTCGTCCAGCGTGGCGATGAGCGCGTCGCCCATCAAGGTGAAGTGCTCGGGCAACACGACGCCGTACGTGAGATGGCGCGCGCCCAAATTCCTAACTTCCCTCTCCACCCTCTCCAAGTCGTGAAGGTTGGCCACGAGCGTCGTCATCGTGTCCACGAACAGTTTGGCGTGAAGCTTGAGATGCGCGCTAACGAACAAGGTCCTCGCCTGATTCCGAAACGGGAACAACCGGAGGACGTGCGAGCCGTGGTCCTCGTGGGTGAACAGCTTTCGAAACATCAACACGCCGGTCGACATCCGGTCGTTGCCGTGAGCCGATAGGAGCGCCGCCCACGACGACTGTACCGCCTCCCGTTTCCGCTCGGTCCATCGCCGACGGAACTTGCTCACTCGCTTGATGCCGAAGATGGCTAGGAACGGCGCCAGCCCGACCATCGCACGCGACGGGAACGCCCCGTTCCCTTGCTTGCGCGATGCCAAGTGGAGAGTTTGTCCGGACAAAAGCAAAATTGTGCTTTTTTTCGGTGGGAATCATTAACGTGTTCTAACTGTTTGCGTGTGTGCCGGGCGCCTATTTATCGCGTAATTTCATATTTACGCTGACTGTTTGAACCGGTCCTCACGGGTTCGAAAGCGCTCGTTGTTGCCCTTTTGAAGCGTCAATGCCCTAACTCATTGCGACGCGCGCGCACCGAGGCGGACGATCGCCACCATGGCGCCCGAGCCCCCCGTCACGGAGTCGGTGAGCAAGCTCTCGGAGCTCGATCACCTTCCCGGCGAGTCCATCAAGGTGATCGCGCAGCACGTCGGCATAGAATCCCTCGCCGACGAGGTCGCGCGCGCGCTCGCGCCCGACGTGGAGTACAGATTGAGGGAGGTGATCCAGGACGCGTGCAAGTTCATGCGACAGTCCAAGCGAACCGAGCTCAGCACCGAGGACGTCAACTCGTCGCTCATCATGCGACGGTGCGAGCCCCTGTACGGCTTCCCCGCGGGCGCCGGGCCCATCCCGTTCCAGGAAGTCCCCGGCCACCCCGAGCTGTACATACCGGTGAACAAGGAGCTCGACCTCAAGGATATCCTCGCCGCGAAGCTCCCGCGGCCGCCCATCGCCGTCAACGTCGTCCCGCACTGGCTCGCGGTCGAGGGCGTCCAGCCGCTCATACCCGAGAACCCAACCCCGCTGGCCACGGACGATCGAACCCCGCACTTGCGAAGCGCCGCGGACGCCAAGCTCTTCAGATCGCCGGTGGTCCCGGCCGACGTCAAGCCGCCGCCCGGCGCTCACGACCCGAACGTCAAGAGCGAACCCGGAGCCGACGGCACCGGAGCCGTGATCCAACCCGTGGTGGCGCATGAGCTGAGCAAGGAGCTCCAGCTGTACTTTGACCGCATCACGGCGGTGGTCAGAGGCGGCGGGGAACGAGGCGAGGCTCCGTTGCTCCGAGCCGCTCTGGAGTCACTCGCCACCGACAGCGGCTTGCACCAGCTGATGCCCTACTTCACCCAGTTCGTGCAGGACGAGGTTGCCAAGTCCTTGCGGAACATGCCGCGGCTCAAGGCGCTCGTGGGGACCATCGAGGCGCTGTGCGGTAACCCGGAGATTCACGTCGAGCTCTACCTGCACCAACTCATGCCCACGCTCATCACGTGCATGGTGGCCAAACGATTGAGCGCCGAGCCCGACGAGGACCACTGGACCTTACGGCAGTACTCCGCGGAGGTGATGGCGGGGATATGCGCGCGGTTCGGGGGTGACTACCCCACCATACAGCCCCGAATCACGCGCACCTTGCTTCGCGCGATGCTCGACCCGAGCAAACCGTTTTCGACGCACTTCGGCGCCATCGCCGGTTTAGCGGCATTAGGACCACGGGTCACGCGCCTACTCATCGTTCCAAACCTCAAGGCGTACCTCGAGGTCCTCGAGCCGCACCTCGACGCCCCGACCGCACCGGGCGCGAACGCCGGTGAAGCCGATACTAAGGAGTATTCAAAGAAGAAGGTTGCCAACGCCGAGGCGAGAAAGGTTCACGACGAGCTCAAGGAGGCCATCGGCGCGTGCCTACACCAGGCGCTCGCGGCGAAACAGCGGGAGGAACGCGAGCGGAAGGAGCCCGGGCGGCGCGCCGAGCTGATGAAAAAGGAGATGGGCATCGGAGGTCAGAAGACCGAGGCGGTCAAGCCGGTGCCCGCGAGCGTGGTCAAGGGGTGGACCATCGCCAAGAACACGCTCAAAGTCGACGTGGGCCCGCCGCCCGCTTTGAAGACGAAGAAAGCGACGGAGAACCCTAAAGAACCCGGGGGGAAGAAATCGCCCCCGCCCGCGAGGCGGGGTAAACGCAAGGCTGCGGAGAAGGAGGCGGAGGAGGAGGCGGAGGCGGCTGCGCCGGTGGAGGGTGTCGAGCTTCGCATCGACCCAACCGCGGCTGAGGGCGAGGAGAGCGAGGATCCATCCGCGGTGGCGGCGCAGGTCGCCGCGGCTGCGGCGCTGCTGGGCGATTGCGTGATGCCGTACGCGTCGAATCCCACCGTCGCGGACACGTTCCTGTAGAGTTGTCACTTATAGAGTTGTCACTTATCTTCATTGTACACGAATTGATCAGAGGGTCTCGACTATACTATACGCTATCCCACTCTTTTGGTTGCTAACGCCTCAGTATCCAAACGCGCTCCAGAAGGAGGACTTACCCTCGCGCGCCTTGAGCTGCTGGCTGAGCCACTCCATCCCCTCCCACAGGCCCTCCCCTTTGAGCGCGGACGTCTTGAAGATGGCCCACTGCCTGTCCTTGACCCCGTTCAGTCCCAAACCCTCCGTGATCTCAACCTCAGTAGCCGCCTCGGGCAGGTCCTGCTTGTTGGCGAAGACCATGATGATGCAGTCGCGCAGCTCATCCTCCTCCAAAATACCCTGCAGCTCCTCTTTACTCGTCGGTATCCGCTCCTTATCGCAGCTGTCCACCACGTACACTATCGCGGTCGTGTTTGGGTAATAGCACCGCCAGTACGGCCGTATGGAGGTCTGCCCGCCCAGGTCCCAAACCTGAAACTTTACGTTTTTAAAAGTCACAGTCTCGACGTTGAAGCCGATGGTGGGGATAGTCGACACCACCGCCCCGACCTGCAGGCGGTACAAAATCGTCGTCTTCCCCGCGTTGTCCAGGCCGAGGACGAGGATGCGAGCCTCCTTGTCACCGAACGCGGCCATCATGCGGGACATCAAGACGCCCATCTTCACCCTTCGCTCGCGCCCTGGTTCGCGCCTGTCACGAGGTGGACAACGGGGGAAAGTGATTCTCAGGACACGTGCACGGGGTCATCGGGAAATGGGCTGGAGCGTGGGAGCGTGTCGTGTCGTCGACGCGGCCCCGTGCGGTTCTTCATATCAGGTCTCCAATTAGTTGGTTATTCCTTCACGATGTCGTAGGAAACATACAACTGTCTGAATCATCAGAAACCGCGGCCGGGCGAAACGATGGATGGGGTCGGGGAAACCGTTCGGGCGCGACGCGCGTTCCTCAGTTCTCCAAGGTGAAAGTTCTCCGCATTGTCACGGACCTAGGTAGAACGAAAGTTTTTGTTCTTCATCATCGGAACGCGCGTCACAAAAGGGGGTTCAACCCAAAGGCGGTTGGTCGATCGGGTGTCGCGAAAACAAACCGCGGCGAGAAAAAGCCTTCCCGGCTCGGAGAGTCAGCGTTTCAGATTAGTTTCAAAGCTGCGCACATGGCATTGGCGTACTTGTTCAAATACCACAGAGAAAACATATTCATCGTCCTCTCCTCGGGAAGGCAAGGTCGGCGCGCGACACACCGCGGGCGTACATGGTCGGGCAGACGAGCGGGGACACGACACAGAGAAAAGATGGTTGCGGATCGGCACTGGAACGCACCTGCGGCAAACCTACTTCACGGATGTGCTCTCGCTCGGCGCGACGACGCGACGCGATGGACCGCCTCGCGCGTCTCGGTCGTTTCGATGGACCCCCTCCTGCGTGTTGAGGTCGTCGATAGCAGCCGTATTACAACTGCGCCGCGTGACCGATCGCCCGCGTGCGCGTGCGCTGTCAGCTCTGATTTTTCGCCCCGAGGCGGCCGCCGTTCAAACCCTCGCGTTCGCGAGTCGCAGTCAGGTCTCGATTTTCCGCGTCGTTGTTGCATTTGCCATTCGGGGGCGCACAGTCGTCCGTGTCGGGGGTTCGATGAGCGCATCGGCGTGCGTTCGAGGCGTGCATACGGGACCGAGACGCGCGAGGAGCACACACGCGGGCCCATCGCCCAGGTGCGTGACATGGCGAGCCGTCCCACCACGCGGTATCCATCGATGGTGCCGGACAGTCACACTGACGGCAGCCACGGCTGGGGGCGACGAGGGAACGTCCACCCCGTCCGTCACCGACCCGGCGTCCGCATCGATGAACGACGACGACGATGCCCTCATCCCGCCTCCTCAGGCATCCACGCCTCCCGTCGAGGTGGACGTCACGGTGCCACATACGGACAAGTTAGCTAAGGTGTGGTTCATACCCAACTTCCTGGACGAAGCAGCCGCCGCCGCGGTGGCGAAGGGATGCGGTAAACTCCGCAAACGGATGAAGAGCGACCACTCGTTCGCGACGGGGCGACTCTCCGCGATGGTCCCGATGGCCTCACCGGTGTACGCGGCGTTCAGTGACGGCGTCGCGATCGAATCGATACGAGAAGCGACGGGTGTCGATATTTTGGCACTGGGCGACTTTCCGGTGGAGACGAGGCTGTACCGGCCGGGTTCGGAGATGACGTGGCACCAGGACGTCAAGCTGTACGAAACACCGCAGCACGAGCTCATATACACGGTGGCGAACGACGGGTGGGACGGCGCGACGGAGTGGGTGGGAAGCGACGGGTTACGTATGAGTATACGGGCGCCGGCAAACTCTGCGTTGGTCTTCGCAGCCGACGGGGCGTGGCACAGGGTCGTGGGCGCGGGTGTTGGGACTCGGACGATTGTCAAGGCGTTGTACGTGGAGGACTTCGCGAAGACGGAGGCGTTCGCGGAGGTCATGGACGAGGCGCCGTGGAGGCGTTGAGATTAGTTAACCTCAGTGAGAGTGCTAGCTTAGCGGGTGACCATAGCCAAAAATTGATGACTTCGGATCCGGTTCGGCGCCCCGACGAGCCCCGAGGCTTTTCTTCGTCGCCCCGAAGCCGAGGCCGCTCCCCACTCGCGCGCGCGCGATGACGCCCACGCGCCGTCTCCGCATGTGCAGCAGCCTCACCCTCCGGCTCCTCTTCCCTGTTCTCGCGCTCGTCGCGTCCGCGCAGGTTCCGCGCAGGTTCCGCGCGGCGCCCCCATGGCCGTCGAGGAGGACGGCGTGACGAGGGACCCGAGCCCGGGGGAGATACGCGAGGTCAACTCGCTTCGCACGCGCGCGGTCGACCTCGCGAGGCGGTACCAGACCTACTCGGAAGCCGCCGCGACACGATACTCCACCGCGATGGACCCCGACGCACTCGAGCAGTGGGTCGAGGACGCCAGAGCCGCCGCGCAAAAGATAGCCAGCCCGGAGGTTCGCAAAGCCATAAACGACATGTACAGGCCGATATTTTACCCAGAGACACGATACGAAGTCGAGGACCCTTACGACGAGGACCAGTACTACGACGACACCTGGGCACAGGCCGACGATGAGACGCTTGAGTTCACAGACGATGAGTCCTACACGGAAGACGCTGGAAGACCGTTCCAGCGATGGGCGCAGTCGGCGCGGGACCGAGTCGGCGACGTCTGGCCCGGAGCTCCGTGGCGCCCCGACGGCGGCCGGGACCCGGTGATCGGCGAGGCGGTCCTCGACTCGATGCGCCTCGGACTCGCCGGCGCGAGGCTCGCGGCGCCCTCCGCGGCGAGCGCCGTGGACGACGCGGCGGGGGTCGTGGGCGACGTCGCGGCGGTCGCGGAAGCCGACGGGTCGCTGGCAGCCGATGAAAACGGAGGGCCATTCGCCCGCGCCTACGCGCCGACACTTAACCTCGCGCGACGCGCGGGTGCCTTCATGACCGGCGGTGCGAACGATAACGATCGCGGCGGTATCTTCCCATCCTCCGAGGGGCAGCCGAACGAAGACTTGGAAGAGGGGAACGAAGATTGGAGCGTCTCCGCTGTGAGTGCGTTACGAGCGACAGAACGCGCCGGCGCCGCTGCGAGGGCGATGTACGAGGACAACGTCTCCGAGACGCAGCGGTCCGCGGCGCGGGCGTTCGCGCGGCGGTTCGTGTCCGAGGCGTTACAGACCACGCTTGAGATGCAGGCGCGTACGTACAACCCGTCGAGCCGGTGGAACGGGCGAACGATCGACGTAAACGACGCGAGGTTCGATAACACCCGGGTCGGCGCGAATAATTTTGTGAATAACCTTCGACTGGCGCGTCGAATGGCGGTGGCACGGGAGGGGAACGAAGGCGACGCGATGAACGCGATGAGCGAGACGGAGGAAGCGGCGTTCGAGAGGGCGCTCGTGTCGGAGCTTCGCGCGGAAAAGGCGGTGGAAGCGGTGGAAGCGCACACGGAGGCCCATGACTAGATTTCTGCAATAAACTTCATGACAAATCTGCAAATCGCAAATAGAAAAGCGTAAACGGACGTGAGTCAGCGTTCGCGCGAAAAACGCGCCCAGATTTCCTGACTAGCCGCCATAGAGAAACGGGAAAAAATAGTCCAGTCTAAGGAAAGTTCACTCGGTTCGATCGTCTCTCGGCCAATCAACCGATCCGGTTGCCCACCTGAAACACGTGGAAATAAAGCGACGTGCGTCGGGTGGCGCTCTCATCACAACAGCGACGAGCGAGAGGGAGACGCGCCCCGCGTTACCGCCGCAGCGGCGGCGCCGGACATCGTACTCGACATGTACCACCAACCGCGAGTATCGCCGAGCTACAACGTGGGCGGGTCGGACTCCCCCGCGACGGGATCCGATGGAGGGTTCGGAGGAGTCTCCGCGACGGCGCTCACGGTGCCCGAGCCCGAGGGCCCCGACGGCAGCACGCGCACGCACGTGATCGACATGCTGGACCAGTCGCGCACCCGGTGGCTCAAAAACACCGAAGTGTGCGACATGCTGCTCAACTACAGATCGTACGGCTTCGCATTGAGCAAGACGGCACCAGTACGGCCGCCCGGTGCGTCCAGCGTTCGACCGAAATTTCTCTCCCCGTCCTTCTATGCCCGCCCCCGCGGGCGATTTTCGGCCTTCAGATGAGGCTGGGGGCGCGCGCGTCGCGGCCGGGTTCGCGCGCGAACCCGATCGCGCGAGACCGTCGCAAAGGGCGACGGCATCGGGGGAGCGCATACGCGCGCGACACCCACCCTCCGCGCTTCATCCCGACCACCCGCGCGCCTAATCTAGCCCTAGTCGCCCAAAAGATTGACTCCCGCCCCACTCGTCACACTTGATGAATGAATCTCGACTGACCCCGCGTTCCCGACCACCTTCCTTCCCCTTCTTCACAGCCGGCACGATATTCCTGTTCGACCGCAAGGCTGTCCGGTTCTTCCGCAAGGATGGCCACGACTGGCAGAAGAAGAAGGACGGCAAGACGGTGAGGGAGACGCACGAGAAGCTCAAGGTCGGCAACGTGGAGTTACTCAACTGCTACTACGCTCACGCCGCCGAGAATGACCGATTCCAGCGCCGATGCTACTGGCTCCTCGACAGCGACGAGGGCGTCGTGCTGGTCCACTACCTCGACACCACGATGGTCGTCGGCGGCAGGGGCGGCGCCAAAGGAGGAGCCACCCACACTATGCAGCCGAACACGCAGCAGAGCGATTCGGGCGCGACTGACGGCGGCGACAGAAACGGGTTCCGCAACCTCTTTCGTTACGCCAGCGGCGCGTCGCAGATGTCGGGCTCCGGGTACGACGAAGGGAGCATGAGCATGGGCATGGGCGGCGAGATGCCGGCGTCGCCCATGATGCACTCCCCCGCGCGCGTGTCTGTCCAGGGTGGGTCGTACCACCCCGAAGTTTACGCCAACTCGCACCAGTACGGAGTCGTCGGAGGTTCGTTTTCTCAACATCAACACGGCGGCATCCAAAGCCACGGCGTCATGCCGAGCCACTACCCCCACGGCGGCAGCGACCCGCACGCGCTCTACCACGCCGCGCAGGAGCAGTTCAACGGCGCGGAGTCCGAGAGCTGGTTCAACAGCGTCCTGGCGTCGGGAGACGAGACCGAGGATGGGAATCCCCGCGTTCGACGCGTCAGCGGTAACCTTGTCGATGGATCCATCCCACCCCGAGCACCATCCAGCAGCCTGCCGTTCAAGCAGAATAGTAACAGGTCCCTGGACCTCGGCAGCATGGGAAGCGGCCCGCCGATGGATGGCTACTTTGGCATGGAACACAACGCGGGTGAAGTGTCCACGTCGCCACACTTTGACCTCCTACACGAGTTCGCCGTGGATCAGATGGCGGCGGTCAAGGTGGAGGGCATGCCGGTTGAGGGCATGCCCGCGGACTCAGCCGTCGCCGCCGCCGCCGCCGCCGCCGCCGCGGGCCCCAACATCGGCACGGCGTTCCCCGGGGAGGGTGTCGACAACTTCGCGGATGGCGTCGCGTCCATGGCTGAGCTCGAGGATAAGATTGCGTCGCTGAAGGAAACGTTGATCCGCGTCGCGTCCGTCAACGCGGCGGACTCGGCCAGCGCCGAGCAGGTGGACCGGCTGGAGCGGGACATGGCGGCGCTGGAGCGGGGCGCAGCGGCGATGCGAACGGTGAGCGGTTCGAACGGGCCCGGAATTCCAAACGGCGCCGCGGGTCGAGGACACCGGCGTGGCTCGTCGTTCGGCTCGGGCACCAGGCAACGGCCGCAACGCGCGGCGCCGCCGGTGATCTGGGACGGCGACGACAAGGACGACGACGCCGACAGGGAGGATGACGACGACGACGACGGCGACGACGAGGAGACGGCGGAGGGCGCGCTGTCACCGCTGGCCAAGGCGGCGGCGGCGACGCGGAGGCCCAAGGGTGCCGACGGCGCACGCGGCGCGCACCGAGCCGCCACCTTCGCCGCGCAGCAGCAGCAGCGGCGTGGGTACCAACCCGTCATGACACGAACGCCTTCGCGTCTGAGCGAAGGGTCCGAGATGGACGCCGACGCCAACAGCGACGCCGACGACGACGTCGGTGTCGTCGATGTCAACGGTGCCCGAGCCCCGTCGCCCGCGCTGCGAGCCGCGCAGATGAGAGCTGCCGCCGCGGCGTCGCACGCGAGGTACAACCGCGCCCGTGCGCCCATCATCCCCCCGTCCCAGCAGGGTTCGCCGATTCTCTGGGCCATCGACGACTTTTCCCCCGAGTGGGACACGGAAGCCGGCGGGGGTAAGGTTTTGGTCACCGGGACCCCGCGGCCGGGCCTGCCCGAGGGTTTATACCTCTGCTGCGTGTTTGGTGACGTGGAGGTGCCCGCGGAGCAGGTCTCGCCCGGGGTGCTGCGGTGCCGCGCGCCTCCAAACGGCGCCGGCCGCGTGCCTTTTTACATATCGTGCCTCGGCAGCGGCAAGAGGCCGGCTTCGGATATTCGCACCTTTGAGTACCGCGAGGCTGGCGCGGGCGGCGCCCGGGATAAACGAGCCGCGGAGATTCGTTTAACGAGCGGCGTCACCGAACGCGATTTCCAGCTCAGGCTGGTGCACTTACTCGTCGGCGCCGACAGGAGCTCCAAGGCTTCCCAAGGAACAACGCCCGGCGGCGGCGTCGGAGGCGGCGCCAACGGGGGGGCTGGATCCGGGTCAGGTTCGGGCAACGGCCCGTCAGATGTCGGCTCACCGGACAGGGGTAAAGGCGGGTCGTCCGAGAGCCACGGCTTGGGCCACGGCTCGCCTTCCTCTCCGAGCCGCGGCCTCTCCGGTTCTCAGTCGGGGGGAACGGGCGCGGGAGCCGGGGCGGGGTTCACGCGCCGCGCCGTCGCCGCCCTAGCCCTCGGCGCGGACCCAATGCTCGACCCGCACATGCCCAACCTCTCCGACGAGGACGTCGGCAAGGTGTTCAAGACGGCGCTCGAGGCGAGGCTGCGACACGCCATAGCCGCGGAGACTAAGCACCGCCGCGTCCGATCCGAACAAATCGTCCCCGACCCGACGTACGTCCAGCCTAAGAGCGTGTACGCCCGCGTGGACTCCGGCGGCATGGGCCTCATCCACTGCGTCGCCGCGCTCGGCATGAAGTGGGCCATACCCGCGATGACCAAAGGCGGGTGCGACGTGAACCAGCCGGACAGGCGTAACAGAACCGCGCTGCATTGGGCGGCGGCGAAGGGCCACGAGGACACCGTCGCCACGTTGCTCGCGTCGGGTGCCAACATCCGCGCGATGGCGAGGTGGGGCGCGGGCGGGTACACCGCCGCGGACCTCGCCGCGGCGCTCGGCCACGGCGGCATCGCGGCGTACATCTCGGAGACGTCGTTGGCGGCGTCGCTGTCCAACATATCCCTCTACGGCGGCGCTCAGGGTCCGAATACCACCCGGTCGCTTCGCATGTCCTCCTTCGATCGCAAGCGCCAGGATCAGCCGTGGACCGGCGCGCAGGTGTTGACCACGCCGTTGATGCAGGGCGCGGGGGTGGGGATCACGCCGCCTGGGGTCACGCCCGGTGCGGGGCCCACCGCGAACCGCACGGGCCGAGCCAGGCGCGATACCAAGGCGGTTCCGATGCGTTCGCTGCTCCTCGCGACTGAGACGGAGGTGACGGCGACGGACGCGGTGACGTCCCAGACGGAGGTTGAGACCGAGGCGGAGTTCATGGAGGGTGGCGGCGGTACCGAGCGCGGACGGGAAGCCGTGGCGGCGGGGATGATCCAGCTGGCGTTTAGGAAGCACACGGTGCGACGGAGGAAGGCGCGGAAGAAGGGTGTCGAGCTCGACGCGGTGACGGAGGGTGTCGAGGCTCCAAAGACGGGTGCGCACCGCGACGTCAAGAAGGACGTCAAGAAGGTTGTGAAGAAGGCTGAGAAGGCTGCGCAGAAGATCACCGATTCGTTGCGTTCGCTCAAGGTGAGCAAGACGAGCGCGGGGCCCGGCGCGGGGCCCGAGCTCGGCAAGCGTCGACTCGGCGAACGATCCGGACTCCTAATCAACCCAATCCCCGAGGGAACGGAGCTTCTCGAGCACGGAGGTAACAACACGGACGCGACGCACGGGTCACCGGATGTACTGAATGGGTCACCGGCGGGTATGATCGCATCGTCGCCGTCCGCGGAGGCGCTCGCCGCCATGCACGGACGCATCGCGCGACTTCGCGATCGAGCCGTCGCGCTGCAGGGTGAAATCCGCGCCGCCGACTACCGCGGCCGCCAGGACCGGCTCCAGACCCTGATGCCCGGCGGGCACGGTCACCACCACCGCCGCCGAGCCGCGGATATCATGCAGCTCATCGCGGGTTCTCCCGACCCGGCTGCGGTGACACGCACGATGGAACGCGCGATGATTGAACGCGCCAACTCTTCAAAGGATTCGCTCGACGACGCGTACGCCGGCGGGGGTGCCAAGGTGACGAGCGGGAACAAGCGGCTGGCGAAGGCTGCGCACCGCCGTCGGTCCTCCGCGGCGCACAAGTCGCACTCGGACGACGGCACGGACTCGACGCACAAGCGATCGAACGGGTCTGGTACCGGCGACGAGGAGGACGACACGAGCGACGACGAGGAGGAGGAGAACGTGCAGCAGGCTGTCGCGAGGATCCAGGCCATCACGCGCTCGCGGGAGGCGAGGGATCAGTACCTGCGGCTGAGGATGGTGACGCAGTCGATGCAGGATCGACGGGCGGCGATCGCGCGGGGGGAGGCGGTGAAGGAGGAGGAGGACGAGGATGGGTTAGACGACGTAGACGTAGAAAAGGACGAGGAGGAGGACGAATGAACGGGGACGGACTGTGACGTTGTGATTTGATTGATGATACGTTCGCTACTTCTTGCACTCCTTGCACTGAGAGCGCCGACGACCGTGCTCACAGACTTGTGACCCACCGCACTCCTTGCATGTAGGGCGCTGACGACCGTGCTCGCAGATTGATGCACCACCGCACTCCTTGCAATACTGGCGCACACGACCGTGCTCGCATATTCCAGACCCACCGCATTCCTTGCATTTACAGCGCTGACGACCGTGCTCGCATATTCCACCCCCACCACACTCCTTGCACTGATAGCGCTCACGACCGTGCTCGCAGATTGATGCCCCACCGCACTCCTTGCACATAGAGCGCCGACGACCGTGCTCGCAGATTCCCTTCCCACCGCACTCCTTGCACCTATCTCGCTGACGACCGTGCTCGCAGATTGCACCCCCACCGCAATCCTTGCACCTAGTGCGCCTGCGACCGTGCGGACAAGCACCGCACACCTTGCACCTCGAGCGATACTTCACGCCGTGCTCGCATGGCCCCTTTGTCCGAGGGGCTCTCTTCCGCTTCGCGCCCTTTCCCTCGGAAGGCGTCGTTCCGTCTTCCCCATTTATCCCATCGTCGTCAGCGGGAGGCTCCACCTTGACATCGGGGACATCGTCGTCGGGCACTTCCTCCTTGACGGGTTCGATAGGCTTGA
>Ga0209666_1001403_pt1 | contig 18441 bp, 13 predicted proteins | sample SaaInlV_125m_DNA_FD_184679 | JGI IMG/M metagenome (GOLD analysis project Ga0209666, IMG submission 184679) | Marine microbial communities from expanding oxygen minimum zones in the Saanich Inlet - Saanich Inlet SI037_S3LV_10m_DNA (SPAdes)... | ecosystem: Environmental > Aquatic > Marine >...
CAAGTTTAAGAACTAGAATTTCCTCTCAAAAAGCTGCTTTTAATTTAGGAATGGACGTTATCACTCTTAATATCGGTAGTGATGGATGGCAGTTAGAATCGAAAGATGGTGCTATAATGGACCAAGGTACTGCTGAACATATTAAAGAAGCAGCGGCTGTTATTAGTACTTATGTTGATGTTTTAGGAATTAGATGTTTTGCTGGATTGGAAGATCGTGAGGCTGACTATAATGAAGAGGTTCTTCAAAATTTCATCAAACATGCTACTGTTCCGATTGTAAATTTAGAATCAAGTACTTTACACCCACTTCAATCATTAGCTGATTTAGTAACGATTGAAACTCATAAAACAAAAGCTCGTCCGAAGGTAGTTTTAACTTGGGCGCCTCATCCGCGCGCTTTACCACAGGCTGTTTCTAATTCATTTGCTGAATGGATGAAGAAAGCTGATGTTGAATTGGTTATTACAAATCCTGAAGGATATGATTTAGCGCCTCAATTTACAGAGGGTGTTACAGTTGAACATGATCAAAAGAAAGCTTTTGAAGGGGCTGATTTTGTTTATGCTAAAAACTGGAGCTCGTATGATGACTACGGTCAAATTTTATCTACTGATCCGTCTTGGACTATCAATGCAGATAAAATGGCGGTAACAAATGATGCTAAGTTCATGCATTGTTTACCTGTTCGACGTAACGTAGTTGTTGCAGATGAAGTTATTGATTCTAAGAACTCGGTAGTTATAGAGCAAGCTGGAAATCGTGTTGTTTCTATTCAAACTGTTTTACAGGAATTTTTGAAAAAGTAATTTATTGTCATCCTGAGCTTAGTCGAAGGATAAATACATACTAGTCCCTAGTGGCTATTAACTTATCCCTAAGTAAAAATGATTAAAGTTGTAAAAGTTGGTGGTGGAATTATTGAAGATGAAAATGCATTAAGCACTTTTTTAGATTCATTCTCCAAAATTGAAGGTCCGAAAGTTTTAGTTCATGGTGGTGGACGATTAGCTACGAAAGTTGCTGAGCGTTTAGGTTATGAAACTAAAATGGTGGAAGGACGAAGAGTTACCGACGAAAACATGCTTGAAGTTGTTACTATGGTTTACGGAGGTTTAGCCAACAAAAAAATTGTTGCTAAACTCCAAGCAAAAGGAACCAATGCATTAGGTTTAAGTGGTGCAGATGGAAACTTAATCCAAGCGCATAAGCGACCAGTTAAGGATGTAGATTATGGATGGGTTGGAGATATTGATAACATCAATTCTGATTTACTTCTTAATTTAATTGAAAACAATATCGTTCCGGTTGTAGCTCCACTTTCGCATAATGGTGAAGGGAAAATGCTGAATACAAACGCCGATACAATTGCCAGTACAGTTGCAACTGCCTTGTCTAAAAAATCAGCTACTCAACTTATTTTAGGGTTTGAATTAGATGGTGTATTAAGGGACTTTAACGACAAATCGAGTGTAATAGAAAACATCACTCCAGAATTATTTGAACAATACAAATCAGAAGGAATTATATCAGACGGAATGATTCCTAAATTGTCTAATGCTTTTGATGCGATAAATGCAGGTGTTGAATCTGTTAAGATTTGTAATGCTTTAAAAGTAGGTGGGGATTTGGGAACTGTGATTTCTAAATAAATCCAGGTATTATAGATAATTACTTGTTGTTATGGCCGGCTCTCGCCGGCCACTACGGTATACCTTTTCTTTTAAAATAACGCCTGAATAATAAAAAATATACGTAATCACCGAAATCTGCGGGCAACCTATTTTTCACCAAAAAGCTCCTCCTCAACAATCTGACAAATAATATGTCCAACAAGAATATGAACCTCTTGTATTCTCGGAGTATCTTTTGAAGGAATAGCAATTAAGAAATCAGCATATTCAGCCATTGCACCACCACCTTCTCCAGTGAGAGCAACCGTTTTCATTCCTAATTCTTTAGCTTTTTTCATTGCTAAAAGAACATTCTTAGAATTTCCAGAAGTAGAAATACCAACTAATACATCACCTGGTTTCCCTTGAGCCTGAACCATTCTCTCATAAATTACATCATAGGAGTAATCGTTCGCAACAGCAGTAACATAAGAAGCATTTACATGAAGCGCTTCTGAATCTAATGGTGGGCGATCGAAATAAAACCTTCCACTTAGCTCCGCAGCAATGTGTTGAGCATCACCTGCACTTCCACCATTCCCACAAAAACGAGTATTATTTCCAGATTTGTAAGCATTAACAAAAGCCTCTGCGACGCTTAAAATTATTGCTTTCAATTTTTCATCGTTTAAAACCTGTTGTTTTAATTCAATTGAATCTTGAAATGATTGGTTAAATACCTGTTCCAAACTGCTCATAGTCCAAAAATAGCGATTGTAAATTAATAACCGTAAAAAAGGATAATATCATATCAAGTTTAATCTTAAATCTGAATTTTAACAAAAAGGATCGTCCATCAAATATTTCAAAACAAATATGCCTGATGGAATTTATATTACAAGAACATAATATTAACGAGCACCTTTTTGGGGGTGAAATTTCAACAACACAACAAAATTATCCCATTTTTTCATTACGCTTCATATAGAAGTTTGTACAATGTAGAGGCTTAATTTTCCAGAATAGTTTACTCAGAAACTTTTATTGATTAAAGTCTTCTAAAGCATTCAAATAAATTTGAAGAGCCTTATCTAAAAGATTATGATGTTCAAGAATAGTTTCCACAAATTCTCTAAATGCACCATCACCACCTTTACAATTTGTAATGATTGATGAATATTTTGAAACATAAGGCTTTGCATTTGCAGGAGATCCAGGTAATCCTACTTTAGAAAGTAACGGAATATCATTAATGTCATCTCCAATATAGGCAACTTCATTAAGTGAAATACCTAATTCGTCACAAATACTCTGAGCTACCTCTACTTTGTTTTTTATACCAAGATGTGTGTGGTTAATTTTTAGCTTCTCTGCCCTACGTTTAACAATAGGTGTATTTTCACCAGTAATTATACCAACCTCAATACCAAGGTTTCTACAAAACAAAACTCCTGCACTATCCGATGTATTAAACTTTTTTAGTTCATTGGATTCATTGTCATAAAACATTCCTCCATCTGTCCAAACACCGTCTATATCTGTTAAAATGAGTTTTGGGAGAATCATAGTTTAACCTAAAATAGTTGGATAAATAATTTCATTGGCAAGTAGGTCCTTATTTAATTTTTCTCCTACAACAGCGTCTTTAGCACTCCATTTAAAACCGTCACCAGGACTTAATAGATGAATATCATTCTCTGTTATTATTTGACCTTTTTTCAAATCTTTATTAGAAGCAATTGAGCGTTCCAACTTATTTTTTGCAGTCTTAACAGCATCAGCAACAAAAATTTCTTTCGATCCCATTGAGCGTTCGATGTTACGAATATCTCTAACCATTCTTCGGATTCCATCAATAGACAAACTACCCTTTTGATCTGTTCCTTTCATATTACGATCAATAGTAATATGTTTTTCGATAATTTCTGCTCCCATAGCAACAGCTGCTGTTGGAACGGAAATACCAATAGAATGATCTGAATAACCAATTGTGTATTGGGGGTAAACCTCTTGTAGATATTTTATTGTGTTCAAATTAATATTCTCATAACGAGAAGGGTATTCTGATAAACAATGTAAAATCCCAATATCATTATGGTATTTACCTATTAACTCTACAGCATCATCGATCTCTTTTTTCCCTCCCATTCCTGTTGAAAAAACAATTGGAATTTTTGTTTCAGCTAAAGCTTCTAATAGTGGAAGATTAGTTAAATCTCTTGAAGCAACCTTGAGGCGATCAGGCGTAAACAACTTTAACATACTTAAACATGACGGAGCGCATAATGTAACAACGAAATCCATTACCAATTCCTTAGCATATTTATAGCACTCAAAATGCTCTTCATCAGAAAGCTCCAAAAACTCACGATGTTCACCATATGTTTTACCAAAGGAGTTTGGATTATCATATGGGCTAGCCATTTGCGAATTGGATAATTCATACTTTAAGTCTCGTTTCGTTAATTTAACCGCATCCATCGGTTTTAAATCAACATCAAATAGCTCATCCTTTACAGGACGTGCAGAAACTTCAATTAATAATTTAGCTAACTCAACTGATCCATTATGATTTTGTCCAATTTCCCCTATTATATATGTGCTATTTCCCATTGTTCTCAATTTCAGTTGTCATAATTTTTATGTATTCCTTATTGTTGTCGATACAACTAAAAAGTTCGTTAAAGATAAAACCTCCATCTTGTTTAACAACATTTTGATAGATTTTTCCTGCAATTTCAAAATCTTTAGGAGTATCTACTGTCAATCGAATATATTTTTTTTCATCAAAAACATCATCAATTGAAATTAACTTTATATTAAAATCATTTGAATTTTCGTAAATGTAATTGGTGACATGCTCATGATAAAAAGGATTTATTTTAAGTGATTGTATTCTTTTCAAGGCAGATAAGCTTACAATCTCTGTCCAAAATCCATAGTGTGTTTTAATTACTGGTTTGCCTTCTTTTGTTTTAAAACTTAAATAATCTTCCTCATCAAAGTCATTTAATAACCGTTGAATAGACTCAACATGAATAAAAGGATTATCTCCACAAATACGCATAATATAATCAAAGCCATGTTCTACTCCAACTGATACAAAACGACTTAAAACGTCGTCTTCAGATCCCCTAAAACAGATCACTTCCAATTGCTTACAAATTTTTTCAATTGGATCATTAGCTGATAAACTTGATGTCGCAACAATTAATCGAATTTCTGGAAAGTTTTCTTTGAAGCGGTTTATTAAAAGCTCAAGGATATTTTGATCATTATAAAACGGTCTTATCATTTTATTAGGAAACCTCGTTGAGGTTAAACGGGCTTGAATAACAAATCCAATCTTACAATTCTTTTGCATATACTTACAAAAGTAGAGTTTTGGAATTAGTTAAAACAAATGAAAAAAAATAAAAATGATGAAAAACCCTCAGAATTTGTAAATTTGTCAGATAATCATTCAATATGCGGAGTCTTTTAGTAGTGTTTTCTTTTCTATATTTTTCAGCATTATCGCAGATTCCAAGTCAATTAGGGAACATTGATCCTTCGAACTTATCAAGTAACGATTTAAAACAATTTGGGGTATCCCAAAATGATATTGATACGTTTGTAAAAACTCAAGAAGTAAATACTGAAAATAAAAAACCAACAAATTCATCAAATAATAAAGAATTAGAGAAAAAAGATAAAGTACTTCCTGAAAAAAAGGAAAGTATTCCTCAAAAAAGCGAAAAGGTATCGGCAGTGTTTGGCCATCACTTTTTTAAAAAATCAGATTTATCCGTTTTTGAATCTTCATCTCACATCAAAGTATCAGACAGTTACGTAATAGGAGTGGGTGATCAAATTTCAGTTAATATTTGGGGTTATTCGGAATTAAGCAATGCCTACACTGTTGGTGATGATGGAGCTATTTTTCCAAATACAGTAGGGAAAATTTTCCTAAATGGCAAAACATTTAAACAAGCGAAAACTATTATTAAAGCTCGTTTTGGAAAATCATACAATCCTCAAAATTCTAATATCAGTATTGACGTTAATTTCTCGAAAGTTATAAAAGTTAATTTAGTAGGGGAAGTTCAAACACCGGGAACTTACTCAGTATCTGGGATTAACTCTGTTTTCAATGTTATCTCATTTTCTGGAGGATTAACAAAGCACGGAAGTGTTAGAGAGATTTTAGTAGTAAGAAATGGAAAAAAGGTTAAAACATTAGACGTTTATAAATTCTTAACAAATCCTACCTATAAGGATAACTTTTTCCTTTTAAACGATGATTATATTCTAGTGCTACCAGCAAAAAAAATTGTAGAAATCGGTGGAGCTGTTGCAAAACCTGGATTATATGAGTTAAAGAACAATGAAGGAATAGAAGATTTAATTTCTTTTTCAGGAAAACTACTACCAACAGCATATCAAAACTTAATTCAATTGCAACGTTTTGAAAACGATCAGCAAAAATTACTTGATTTACCTTTAAATGAGATCATAGCTTCAAAAGAAATAACCTATCCTTTATTTGACGGTGACAAAATATTCGTCAATTCAATATCTGAAGAATTACGTGGTTATATTGAAATAGAAGGGGCTATTAATGTTCCAGGTAAATATCAAATAAAAGAAGGTGATAAAATTTCTGATATTATTTCAAAGGCTTTAGGGTTAACCTATAATTCATTTAATACGAGGGCAACTATTGAAAGAACCCATCTTGACAAATCAAAAAGCTATTTATCTATTGATTTAACAAAAGTTATCAAAGACGTAAACTCTCCTCAGAATATTAAATTAAACGAATTTGATAAAATCAAAATTTACCGCCAAGAAGACTTAAAAGATATATTCCATGTAGAAATTTTTGGGGAAGTTAGAAACCCAATAAAGATTGACTATAGTGAAGGGTTGACATTAAATGATTTAATATTCATGGCTGGTGGTATAAAACCTGGGGCTGCAAATGGTAAAATTGAAATCTCCCGTATTTCAAATTTCGAAACAGCAAGTCAAAAAGGAGAATCAACTCAAATTGTTATTGAAACCGTAGCTGTTACAAACAATCTAGATATCCAACAGGGAGCCGGAATTGTATTAAAACCTTACGATATCATTTACGTTCGTTCAACTCCTGATTTCGATTTTCAAACAAATGTTATTATTAGCGGTGAAGTGAAATATCCAGGGAAATACACATTAATTCGTAAAGATGAAAGATTAAAAGAAGTAGTTGAGCGTGCTGGAGGTTTTTCTGATTGGGCATCAATGAATGGAGCTACACTTTACAGAAAAGAAGGTGAAAAAGGTATGCTAGTTATTGATTTAAAAGAACTTTATAAAAATAATCGCGAGGATTTCAACTACGTTTTAAGGCCTGGAGATTCTTTAACAATTCCCAAAATAAGTGGATTAGTTTTTATTGAAGGAGAAATTGAATATCAAACTAATTTAAAAGGAGATAAACTAAATGTACCATTTAGCAAGGGAAAAAGAGCCCGCTATTACGTTGAAAAATATGGTGGTGGTTTCACAAACGAGGCAAATCGAAAAAAATTGTTAGTTAAAAGCCCCAGTGGTTTTACACATAAAACAAAGAATTTTTTGTTATTCAAAGTATATCCAAAAGTAAATGAAGAAGATGTAATTACAGTTTATACAAAAAAAGCAAAAATTAAAAAAGAAAATAACCAAAACCCAGTTGATTGGAATAGAATAATTGAAAACACAACCATTAAAATTACTGGAGCTTTAACTCTTTGGATTTTGGTTAATAACGCATTTGGAAATTAACAATTTGTAATTGTGGAGCAAAGACAAAAAGATTTAGAATTCAAAAATAAAATTCATGAGATTAAAGCTTATGTAAAGTTCTTGTGGTCGAAAAAGATGATCATTTCGATTACCGCTATCATTTTTGGAAGCCTTTTTTTCTTTAAAGCAACTCAATCTAAAACTACATATACGAGCAAACTTTCCTTTATGTTAGAATCTCAAAAAGGAGTGGGAGGATTAGCTCAAACGATGTCATTAGTTCAATCCTTTGGATTAAGTAGCTCAAATAATCATCTATCTTCCGATAAGATTCAGGAATTATTAAAATCTAAACGAATTGTAATAAATACTCTTTTGTTACCATATCCTGCCTCTGAAATATCTGAGGAAAACTATTGTAATTATTGGTTAAGAAATAATCCGGAACATTACGATTCGCTAATAAATATTCGTTTAAACATCAGGAACTATGAGGACTTGACTCCAGAAGAGGTTAATCAAATATTCCCTCTATATGAAGCCATTTTGACCTCAATGCTAAATACCAGCGTGTTACCTAAATCAGATATTTTTGACTTACAGCTCACCTCTAATGACGAAAAGTTTTCGTACTATTTTGTCAATGATTTATTGAAAATTTTAGAAGAATTCTACTTGACCAAAACAGTTGAAAAAGAACAAATCACTTATGATATAATCAAAAACAATATTGATAGTGTAAAAGAAGAATTGTTAAAGAAGGAAGCTCAATTAGCAGAGATTTCTGATCAAAGTAATAATATAGTAAAATCAAAAGGTCATATAAAGAAAATGATCCTAGCCAGGGAAATTCAAATTTTAAATTTAATGTATGCCGAGTCGATAAAAAGTCTCGAAATGGCGAAATTTTCATTACTTCAAAAAAAACCTATTTTACAAATAATAGATTACCCTCAAATGCCTCTATTATCTGAAAAGGATTCAAAATTAATAGAAGCAATCGTTGGAATTATCATAGGGGTAATTTTATCAATAATCTTTTTTGTATTACAACGATTTTATATAGAAAAACTAAATTGAAGTAAATCTCTTGATTTATTTTAATCTATAACAGCGCAATGAAAGTAGTATTTTTTGATTATTGGACTAAAGGACTTAGGAATTTCATTCAATTAAACCAGGAATTAAAAAAAGAAGGCGTCGATTGCTTTTTATTACACACAGGGTCATTCCGTGAGGCATCAGATGATATTAAGAGTGTTCAAGAAATTAATGGGGTGAAATGTGTAGAGATATCATCACTTAACACTGATAAAATATATAATGCTATTGAGCAAATAAAACCTGACGTTGTAATTAGTTTAAATACCACTTACATTCTTGATCGAGCTTTAGTGTTATCATGTAGAAAGTTTGATGTTCGATTAATGTTTATGATGCACGGTGATCGCGCAACAGGAGATCAAATTTCGGAAGTTGTAAAAAGTTCAAAAGCTGGATTGCTTTACAAAGCAATTAAAATGATACGTTACGCAGGTTTTTATATCCCCAATTACTTATACACACTTCGGAAGTGTACTCCAAAACGTTTTTATTCATTTTTCCCAATAAAGGTGCTTTATTCGTATTTCCGTAATCCTGCATTATCTAGATATTATCCTAAATATGCAGATGAACTGATTCATGACGAATGTTTAATTTACACAAATAAATATGTAGATTATTACACAAAAGTAGGTTATAAGAAAGAGCAAATCACCAAGGTTGGAAAACCTGAGCTAGATCCTTTATTCCAAAAGATTATAGCAAATGATTTCCCTAAAGATGAGTTGCCTGATAAAGTAAAATCTTTAGTGGAAAATGGAGAGAAATATGCGGTATATGTTGAAAATTCTTATCCTGAGGTACAACAATACGGTTGGGATGATGATTACAGAAACGAACATTTGCAAGCTGTTGAATCAGGGTTGAAGTTAAAAGGGTATAAAATGGTTATAAAGCTTCACCCTACAGTTGATGAGCGCAAAATAAAAGTCAAGGACAGTATTTTGATAAAGAAGTGTGATAACGCAACGTTAATGTACTACAGTGAATTTGCTATTGTCCATGCTTCATCTGTAAATGAAGTTCCAGTAATTTTAAATAAGCCAGTTGTATTTCCACGTTGGGGAAAATCAAAAGGAATAGTTGACTATTTTGAAAGCTGGGGAATTACAAACGATTGGGAAGACCCTATGGAATTACCTGAATTAAAACTCGATCAAAAGAATCGAGAGAAATACATTAATGAAGTAGTAACCTTTTCTGATGGAAATTCAATGCAACGAATTATTGACCATATTTTGAAACATTAACTTGATCTATGAATCTACAAAATGACGAAATAGACGCAAGAGAGATTGTAGCTAAATTTAAGTCTCTTGTTAATTATTTATTTGCTAAAAAATTAATCATATTGTTTGCTGTCTTTATAGGAGCGATCATAGGTTTTTATTTCGCTTATACAACACCTCCAAAATATAAAGTAGAAAGTTCCTTTATGTTAGAAAACGGTAAAAGTAGTTCTAACATATCAGCCTATGCATCAATAATTGGTGGTTTAAATTTATCAGGAAATAATAAAGCAAATATTTCTAATGATAAGCTTTTAGAAATTATAAAATCTAAAAGAATAGTTATGAATACTCTGTTAAAGAAATTCACCCCATTAAACAGTAAACAACCTATCTCATTTGTAAATCATTTAATTAATCAAATACCTGAAGATGAGCTTTTACCCTATATTATTCCAATAAATTCTAAAGCAATACAATACACAGAATTAAGTTCTAAGGAGTTAAAATCATTAGCTTGGGCTTATAATAGAGAATGCGAAAATATTGGAGTAATATTCACTAAAAAATCAGGAATATTCAAAATTTCTTGTACAAATACAGATCAACAATATGCATATTTTTTAACTAAAGAACTATTAAGCTCAATTGAAGAGTTTTTTAGTAGTAAAACTGGAGAAAAACAAAAGCAAACTTTTACGGTACTAAAAAACAAAAGAGATTCTATAAAAGAGCTTCTTCTCGTCAAAGAATCTGAGTTAGCATTACTACTTGATCGTTCACAATTTGCAGTGAAATCGCAAGCCTACAATCAGAATAAACAAACTCAGCGTGATATTAATGTTTTAAACATAATATATATTGAATGTGTAAAAAATGTAGAGCAATCCCGAATGGATATGTTAGAACACAAATCGTTACTTCAAATTATTGACAATCCAGTTCTCCCTGGAGAAGAAATTGTAAAATCAAAGATTAGATACTTAATTGGAGGAGCAACTCTTGGATGGTTTTTTATAATTGGTATTATAATATTACAATTAATAAATATTTGGTTTAAAAAATGAAGTATTCTTTTTTATATATATTTTTTGAAGCTTTATCCAAAGGTGGTCCGCACTTATTCTTACTAATCATTTCAAGTAGTTTATCAAGTGATCTATACGATCAAATGATGCTCTTAGTAGCCTTAGAGGGGTTTTTAGCATTGTTTTACTTAGGTTTTTATACAAACTTACTTTTCACATTAAAAAATAAGTTAGACTCTGTAGGAATACTAAACTCAGTAAACACGTCTAATCTTATTGTTTTCTTTATACTATCGATAATAGTTTTTTTGGGACAAAAATGGATTATTGATTATTATAACTACGATAATATTTGGGTGTATTTATTTGTAGTTATAAATTCCCTTTGCTTCGTGACATTTCGTTTTAACGTGGTGTTTTTACAAATTGAAGAAAATCATAAAAAGTCACTCATAATTAAATCAACCCCTTTCCTAGTAGCTTTTATTTTTAGTGTTATATGCACCATTTTATTTAGCGATAAACTATTGGGGTTTTTCTTTGGTAAAGTTATTGGGTTTGTTCTTTCAGGTATTTTATTAAAGGTTACAAACGTATTAGAATTTAACTTTAAGTTCAAATCTGATGCTGTTATCGTAAAGGAATTTTTATCTAGGGGAAAATATTTGGTTTTAATCAATTTCTTTGGCTGGCTATCAGGTTATGGATTTCTTTATTTTGCACGTGTTTTTTGGGAAAACACAACAGTATTAGGTAATATGTTAAATGTATTTACCTTACTATTACTAATTGCAAATGGTGTAAATCAAGTTTACACTCCAAAATTAAAAAAGGTATTTGAACTTAATAAGAATAAGGGATTAAAATTATCCTACAAAATCCTATTGGTTTTTATTGGAATATCAATGGTATTCGCAGCTATTGGATTTGGAGGCCAATTTTTAAGTTTCGGATTATTCTATGATAAAATAGTTTCTAATGTTCCTTTTGCAACAGCAGTCTTTGCTTCAATGTCCCTACATTATGTATTTACTCCATATTTCTTACTAGAAGATAATTATAAAAGTTATTTATTTTATTCTGTTGTAAGTTATCTCTTGGCAATAGTAGCTGTAATAGTATTAGGAACTTCATCTGTACCACTACTTTATGTTTATATAATATTCTCGTTACTAAAAGTTATAGTTCCATTCTGCTATTTTATGATAAAAATGAGGCCAAATTATCTTGATAATGAAGCAGTTTAGAAAACACATTGAATGGATATTAATTCTTTTTGGAATCTTCCTCAACTTTTTTGGTAGAGAAATTTCCTCATATTTAGGACAGACATTTTTTGGCTTACCGAACTACCGATTAATTCCAATTAATAAGTTTTATGAAGAATCCATTTTTGAGATGGAAATCGTTTACGCAATTATTTTAACAGGAGTTTTAACTCTATTCTTTGTATCTCGAAAAGCTACAGAGCCAGAAAATAAAATATACAATACTAACAATCAATTTAATTTTTTCTTAAAGGCAATTATTATAGGGTTTCTATTAATATTTTTCTCTGAAATTAACTGGTCATTTAATGTCTCAGACAGAGGTGTTGATCAATTTCAGCGTAATTTAGGAGGGGCGCTAGGAAGGTTGAAGCTTTTATTTTTTCCTGTCTTTGCTTATTATCTGGTTGTAAGTCAAAAGAAAAGTAAGATATTAATCATATCCATTTTCATTGTAATTGGATTATTTACCGTATCCACAGCTGGGAGACGAGAGATAATGTACCTATTCATTATTATCATTTTATATTATTATGGTCAAGGAGAAATGTCTGCCCAAAAATTAAAAAAAATGCGCCTTGTCTTTCCATTAATTATAGGGGTTGCCTTTCTATCTAATATGCTTAGGTCAGGAAAAGAAATAGAAGGTGTTAATTTTGGGATGTTTGTTGCTGCTTCAAGTATTTTAGGAGGTATTGGGACAAATGCTATTTTATGGCAAGTAAAAGAGTTTGTAGCATATAAAACGGGGCTATTATTTGGATTAACTTTTTGGACCTACGTTAAAATTATTTTTGTTCCTAGTTTTTTGTTATTCGCATTGCAAGGAAATGAGTACGTTGCTCGTGGAGCTTTTCTATTTAACGAGCATTATAATACAAGTGAAAACATGGGTTATGATTTTATGATGATAGCTGATTTTTATTGGAATTTTGGATACATAGGTTATGTATTATTTATAGTGGTTATTTTAGGAATAATATATTTAGTTAAACGATGGAAAAGTTCAAGAAAGCCCGCTTTAAGAGCGTTATCATTATTAATTGTAATGTATTTAATTGTAGGACAACGTTCTGATTTTGGATTTTTTTTGAAGAATGTATTTTACAATGCCATAGTTCTAATATTTCTAGATTCTGCTCGTCGAGTTAAACTTATCTCACAAAAACAAACTAGTAATACAGTTAATTAATTGAATTTATACTTTCTTTTCTTAATCAAATAGAATAAGCTATTTTTGATGTTTACTTAAAGGAAAGTTAAGAATGTGCGGAATAGTTGGATATTACTCAAATAACCCAAACAACGAAAGTCACATACAAGATGCATTAAAATTATTGCATCATCGAGGCCCAGATAACAGCGGTTATTATTCAGATGGAGATTTAATATTGGGGCACGTACGTTTATCTATTCTCGATTTAAGTGAATCAGGAAATCAACCCTTTATTTCAGCTGACGGTAAATACGTAATTGTATTCAATGGAGAAGTTTATAATTTCCAAGAAATTAAAACAAAGTTAGAACAAGAAGGAGTTGTATTTAAATCCAATTCAGACACAGAAGTCGTATTATATAGTTTGATTTATTACGGCACCGAAAAAGCCCTTAATTTATTTAACGGAATGTTCTCCTTTACTTTTTATGACATTGAAAAAAAGGAATTAATAATAGCAAGAGATCGTTTAGGGGTTAAGCCACTTTACTACTATAAGAAAGGTAAGGAACTATTATTTGCTTCAGAATTAAAAGGGATTATGAAACATAGTTCCTTTAAAAAAGAATTCGACCAAACCGCAATTTCTCAATACTTACAGTTTTTATACATCCCAACACCAAGGACCATTTTTAAAGACTGTTATAAGCTAAAGTCAGGTTATTACCTGAATTATAATTTAACAACAAACGAACTAAAGGAGCACAAATACTGGACTCCTAAAAAAGTAGAAGGAATTACAACGTTTGAACAAGCGAGAGATAAGGCAGAAGAGATCTTAAAATCATCAGTAAAATACCGTTTAGTATCCGATGTTCCAGTAGGAATGTTTTTAAGTGGAGGAATTGATTCATCATTGGCAAGTGCCTTTATGGTGAAAGAATCTCCCAATAAAATCAACACCTTTACTATAGGCTTTTCTGAGAAGAAATTCAATGAAGCCGAAAAGGCGAAAAAGATTGCTGAATATTTAGGAACCAATCACCAAGAAATATATTGTAAAACAAGTGAAGCAAAGGATTTAATACCAAAGCTAGTTGAGTATTATGATGAACCTTATGCTGATTCCTCTGCGATACCAACACTTTTACTTTCACATTTTACATCACAACATCAAAAGGTAGTATTATCAGCTGATGGCGGAGATGAACTTTTTGGTGGGTATAACAAGTACGATCAATACTATAATTATTACAATAAATTAAACCAATTAAAGCTCGTAAAAGGTGGATTGAAGGCTGGTTTTAGTTTATTCTCGGCATTCAAAAAAAGTAAGCGTACCGAGAAGTTCAAAGGAGTGTTAAAAGCAAAAACTCCTGAACAAATGTTCCATGTAGCCTCATCATCTATTCAATACCATGAGACATTAAAGTTGATGAATAATCCAGCTCCTTATAAGCCCATTAACAATGTGAAATTCAACGGAGATTTCCGAAATAGTTTTATGCGTTATGATATGTGGGGAATGATGGAAGGGGATATATTAACAAAAGTTGATAGAGCAACAATGGCTTACAGTTTGGAAGCTCGTGAACCCATGTTGGATTATCGTTTGGTTGAATTATCATTATCAATACCCTCAAGTATTAAATATCAAAAAGGACAAAAGTCGATTTTAAAAGAAATTCTTTACAAGCATATTCCGCGTGAGTTAGTGGATTATCCAAAACAGGGGTTTAATGTACCGCTAGATGATTGGTTAAAAAACGACTTAAAATACTTGGTAGAGGAGTTATTATCAGAAGATAATTTAAAGAAACATAATATTTTCAATATAGCAGCAGTACAGCGTTACAAAGAAGCTTTCTATCAAGGGAAAGTTCACTTTTATAACATCTGGACATTATTATGCTTTCAAATGTGGTACAACAAATGGATGGAAAACTAAAGATATTCATCAATGCTATTGCAGCATTGCAAGGAGGAGGAGTAACATATTTAAACCAATTATTATCGGTTATTGGAAAAGATAAATATGTTCAAGCCGACGTATATGGGTTTAAAAAAAGAGACGCGTCGCTTGAAGAATATTCCAACCTGAACTTTATTGCTGTTGATGAAACTGTATATACTTCACCTATTAAGCGCTTTAAGTACGAAAAAAAAGTATTATCAAATATTTTAAAGAATAACAATTACGACATTGCTTTCTTTCCAAGTGGAACAATCAATACTAAAGTTCCAAAACATACTAAATCGGTAACCATGTTTCGTAACATGCTACCATTTAGCGATAATAACATACAAAAATTCTCAAATTTTAAAGTGAAATTACGTTACAAGATTTTGAAACGTATGTTCCTAAAAAGCTTTAAGAGAGCGGATCATGTGATTTTCATATCCAATTTTGCGCAAAGTGTAATTGCCCAATTTATTCCAGAGATCGAAACAAAATCTAGCGTGATTTATCATGGGATAAATGATGATTTTAGAGTAGAAAGAAGTTCAGAAGTGAATCATTCGTTATTGTATGTATCCATTTTAAATGAATATAAACATCAAATTGAAATTGTTCAAGGATTAAAAAAATACAAAGATGAAAATGGAACTTGCCCCAAGTTACGACTTGTTGGGTATACCAGTAAAGCTGATTATTTTAACAAATTACAACAAGAAATATTAAATATCGGAATGAGTGATTTTGTTGAAATTGTTGGGCCTGTTGAATATAAAAAACTGCCAGAGTTATACAAAAATTCTGAAATAGCCATATTTGGATCCACCTGTGAAAATTGCCCTAATATTCTTTTAGAGTCTATGGCAACAGGTATACCGATACTATGCTCAGATGCTCAACCTATGCCTGAATTTGCTGAAGACTCAGTTATATATTTCAACCCAGAATCTCCAGACTCCTTTGCATCAGCATTAAAAACAATAAAATCTACAAATCTTGTGTCATTAGGAGAGAAATCTAAAAAGAAATCTAAGTTTTATAATTGGAATAAAACTGCAGAAAGTACTCTTGGTACATTCCTAACTTTATCATCTTAAGTTGGATTAATTAAAAAATAAAGGGCGGTAATCACTCCGCCCTGTATCTTTTTCTTTCTAGTTTATCTGTCAGGATTTGTTCGAAAGACTATTATTTTAATTAAGTACTACAATGATAAACGCTAACATGCTCTAAATGTTTCATTTATCGATGAATAAAAGTATTTATTCGACAAATTCATTTTAACAGTTAATTGTTTAATTCCTTGATAACTCCTTTATATCCTAAAGGATAATTGATCTTTTTCAAAGCGATTTTTTTACTTCTGAGATCATTTAATTCACAAATTCTCTCCTCTTTGAAGTTATTAGTACTTTTGCAACTCAATTAAGTACTTTATCATGGATTACAATTTTAACGAAGTAGAATCGAAGTGGAGAAAAGAGTGGGCTGAGAACAAAACCTACAAAACTTCAAACGTATCAGATAAACCTAAATGTTATGTTTTAGATATGTTTCCTTACCCTTCTGGGGCTGGCTTGCATGTAGGACATCCGCTTGGATATATCGCATCTGATATTTACGCTCGATTTAAAAAGTTAAATGGATTCAATGTACTTCACCCAATGGGGTATGATGCTTTTGGTTTACCTGCTGAACAGTATGCTATCCAAACAGGACAGCATCCTAAGGTGACTACTGATAAAAACTTAGATCGTTACCGTGATCAATTGGATAAAATTGGTTTCTCATTTGACTGGGATCGTGAGATTAGAACTTGTGAGCCTGAATATTACAAATGGACACAATGGATCTTCGGTCAGTTATTCAAATCTTGGTACAACAACCAAAGTCAGAAAGCAGAAAGCATCGAAAACTTAACATTAATCTTCGAAAACGAAGGAAATGCTACTGTAGATGCTGCTTGCGAAGAAACGCCTGTTTTTACAGCTGACGAGTGGAATAAGAAAAATGAAAAAGAACAATCTGATATCTTATTAAATTACCGATTAGCTTATTTAAGCGATTCAATGGTAAACTGGTGTCCTGCTTTGGGAACTGTTTTAGCCAACGATGAAGTAATTAATGGATTATCAGAAAGAGGTGGACATCCTGTTGAGCGTAAATTAATGCTTCAATGGAGTTTAAGAATCTCTGCTTATGCCGAACGATTATTACAAGGATTAGAAGATATAGATTGGACAGATTCTCTTAAGGAGATGCAACGTAACTGGATTGGTAAATCAACTGGTGCAAGTTTAACATTCAAAGTAGCGCCCTTCGACTCAGCTCAGGATGACAATCTTTCATTAGAAGTTTTCACAACTCGACCTGATACTATTTATGGTGTTTCGTTCATGGTAATTGCTCCAGAGCATGAATATGTTGGACAATTAACTTCTGCTGATCAAAAAGATGCTGTTGACGCTTATGTTACAACATCGAAAAACAAGACGGAAAGAGAACGTATGGCCGACGTTAAAAACGTTACCGGAGTGTTTACTGGATCGTACGCTGTTCATCCTTTTACAGGAAAAGAAATTCCTATTTGGATTGGTGATTATGTTTTAGCTGGTTATGGAACTGGGGCTGTAATGGCTGTTGCGGCACATGATTCTCGTGATTATGCTTTCGCTAAAAAGTTCGAATTGCCTATTCTTCCTGTTATTGAAGGTGGAAATATTGAAGAAGAAGCACATGAAGCTAAATCTGGAAAGATGATCAATTCTGATTTCTTAGATGGGTTAAAGGTGAAACAGGCAATGAAAACTGCTATCTGGAAAATCGAAACTGAAGGTTTAGGAAAAGGAAAAACAAACTATCGTTTAAGAGATGCTGTTTTTGGTAGACAAAGATATTGGGGTGAACCAATCCCGATGTATTTCGACAAAGGAATTCCAAAATTAGTAGAAGAATCACAATATCCATTAACACTTCCAGAGGTTGATGAATATTTACCAACTGAGGCTGGTGATCCGCCATTGGGAAGAGCAAAAGATTGGAAACCTGAAAATGGTGATAATTACGAATTAAGTACAATGCCAGGTTGGGCAGGATCTTCATGGTATTACTTAAGATACATGGATCCTAAAAATGACGGTACTTTCGCTTCACGTGAGGCTACCGATTATTGGAATCAGGTTGATTTATATATTGGAGGTACTGAGCACGCTACTGGGCATTTATTGTATTCGAGATTTTGGTGTAAAGTCTTATTTGATTTAGGTCATATTGGTTTTGACGAGCCTTTTAAGAAATTGATTAACCAAGGAATGATCTTGGGAACGTCAGCTTTA
>Ga0209666_1001404_pt1 | contig 18433 bp, 19 predicted proteins | sample SaaInlV_125m_DNA_FD_184679 | JGI IMG/M metagenome (GOLD analysis project Ga0209666, IMG submission 184679) | Marine microbial communities from expanding oxygen minimum zones in the Saanich Inlet - Saanich Inlet SI037_S3LV_10m_DNA (SPAdes)... | ecosystem: Environmental > Aquatic > Marine >...
CCGGCGAGGGATGTCAGCGCGATTTGCTCAAAGAAAAGTGGGCGATCGCGAAAGGGCTCTCGGTCGTGCGGGTGCTCCAGGAGGACGTGTGGGAGGATAAACTCGACTGGCAGGGCTGGCTGACCAAATCGATCGAGGGTGCGCGATCGGGCGAGCCAAGGGGGTTCGTCCCTAATGCACCTGAGTACCGGTCGGCTAAGAGCGCATACGTGCAGCTGCGATATCCAGGGTGAGGGTGGGCGGTAGTGAAATTAAAAATATGCAGTAAAAGAATACAAATTTATAATGAGTCAACAAAATCTAATAAAAGCTATTCAACGCAGTTTACAAAACGCGACAAATATTGCTATTCAAGAAAGTTTAGAGAATGATCAAGTTAAAAGAGCTCTTAAAGCAAGTTTAAATAATTTAGATAGGTTAGATAGGGAACGACGTCGAAAAGCAAATGAAAACAAACAATTTGGAGAAGCTGTTCTAGCAAGTTTAGCGTATGAACAACTTCAAAAACGAAAAGCAAGTTCACAGAATAAAGGTAACCTGACAAGATCAGGTAAGAAAAGCAAGAGTGGTAATAATAAACCACGTTCTACTGCTGGGCGAAAGGTTAATACACATTTTACACCAAAAGGTTTCAGGCTGGTAAATGTGCCAGGTGATGGTGATTGTTTGTATCATGCTGTGACAAGAGCAATACAAGAAACATATGGGAGAACTGTACATACTTTCAAAAGTATGCCGGAATTTAGAGACGATTTGATTCAATGGATTCAAAATAAAAAACCGATACATAACGTTGATAGACAAGGAGTCCGTAGGATACGTGCAGGTGGTTGGGGTGAAGAGTATGAAGTGGCTAAAATTGCTGCTATGTATGGTGATCTTACGAAAGGTGCCTTTTGTATTAATGTGTATAATGCTAGACCTAACGTACCCGAAGAGTATAGGTCGCAAGTTTTTAGTAGCGTGCCTTTGAATCAGTTGAACTCTAATCGACGGTGCAAAAAAACAATATATCTTCACAACAGTGGAGCCAGTCGCGCATCTGATCACTTTCAGTATATGATGAAGAATAATAAATAGACAAAGCACAATCTCACAAATAGATCAATCTTGCATATGCGACAAATCTTCCCCGTCATCCATTCCGTGATGTCCGGTTCCCCTCACCCCATCGCCGTCTTCGTTCTCGCCCTTCTGGGTTCTTGCGTGATGTATACCCTCATCCTCCGAGCTATGTTGTGAATCGTTAGATCCGATCTCTTCATCATCAGATTGCGCGGTTTCATCAAAGCTATCATCATCCGAGTCGGTAGCAAGGGGGTCGACTCCAACATTTACGTCCACTGTCTTTTGTCGCTTTCCAGCTTCCGTATCAATATCTTCTGTGCTTATTTTTTCTGCCTGATGGTATAATTCGTTCACCTCCAGTCTGCATTTGCCACAAATCATTGTGGGAAGTGAGCTGGTGTAAACTGTGCCACATTTAGCACACGTGTTGTCATTTTCTGGCGTTCCAAATTCGATGCTTACCCATTTTTTGAACGGGTCCGTATCCCCATTCAGGGACCCCAGGTCGTCCTCAATCATTGAATCTATTTCAAAGCGGTCATGGCCAGTCTCATCTTCATCTTCACCTTCATCATCACGATCGAGACTATTTGCCCGTTCCGTGGCCTCCTCCTCTTGTGCACGTTCGAAATTCATCCTGTTGGTGTTTGCATCTTGTGTAACTGAAGCGTGCCCGACATAAAAGTCTTCAGCCCAATCGATATCGGGTGGCCTCCTAGGCCATACGATAGTTCCTTCTGGGCGGTAGAGATTGGCCATATTGTCCACCATCTTGAACTGACGCTCTTCATAATCCGGATCATCCCAGTCATCCGCTTGCCAAAGTCCCTCTTCATTTGCCACTCGATACAAGGGTGTTTTATGAAGATCCTTAAAGCCTAACCAGGTGTCTTCTGTGATTTCTTTATAGAAGTTGCGACCATACCCGATAGTGATGCTTCTGAAATCAACAAATTCTTCCTCATTTGAATCAGTCTGGTCCAGAATCGCTTTCGGTACAATAAAAACATAAACTGCTCTCTTATTCTCTGCAGCCAGCTGGGAGAAGTCTTCCTCGGCAGCAACTCTTTCTGAATTTTTTTGATGTTGTAACATGAGAGTTTTGTCGTAGAATTTGACAAAGTTTTGAGAGACACCCTCACTTTTCAGCTGGCCTTTGAACATGAGGCGAAGTCCTTTGATGTTGAAATCCTCCTTTTTGACCAGGAGGCGACGCGACATGACGTCAATAATGTGATCAAGGTCAAGGGCGTAATATTCGACATTATCGTCTAGATTCAGCTCACGTTTCTCGTCTGGTGATAATGTTCGAAGATTATGTAAGCCAAAGCACATGCCTTCAGGATCCATAGCATTGTTGCGCAAACACATCTGGCGAAAACAGTTTGAGAATTTGTCTATAATGCCCGCATCGGATGAATATTCGACAGTGATGCGACAGATTTCTCGCGCCATGTAACGAAACATGTCGTCCCATTGAGTCGTTTCAGAAGGAATCAATCTTTGGATCAGAATTCTGAAATACAGAGCAAGGCCCCAGTTTTGGGAAGACCGGGTTCCGATACACTTGTTGGACAGAATGACTGTCATAAAATCGATACAGTCTTGTACGTATACTTTGTTGATCGGAAATCCAAGTATGTCGACACAAAGCATTGATGCGATTGATTGCATCTTGCGCCAATGGGAAAGCAGAGATGAATCAAATGATGATATTTTCTTAATGTTTTGCATCACAAGTCTGCTCTGAACCGGCTGGTCATTGGGACAAAAAACGTGATTGGTCGTGACCATGAGCTGACATCTACTGCTGCGCATTTTTTTGTAAACGACACGTACCATTGCATCATAAAGAGATTTGATGGTTTCATCCAGCTTGTTTGACTTTTCACCTCCAGTTTTGAGATCGTCCACACAAATTGGAATACAAGAAAATATTTTGCCCAGTATTTCGTACAAGCCAGCATCAGTTGCTGATGCGCACATTGCCTTGGTATTCATACCGAAGAGTGCATTCAGCATTTTGATCATCTCAGTTTTCCCTGTGGACCCCTCAGATGAAGTAAGGACTTTGATGAACACCCCAAACATCTCTCTCTGTATGTACTCAAACTTTGGGGCGCAGAAATAACTCGCCAAAGTCACCATGAAAGCTTCGTAATTGATGCCAGTGAACTTCTTTGCCAGGTGCATCAGAGTGCGGAAGAAGCGCAAACGCGTAAGATCATCTTCGACCGGGCAGATACAGGGGTAAAAGTTGGGTGAGAGTTGAGACTCTGCAAAGATTTCATGCATCAGCTTGTACCCGGCTTGTTTGTGAGTGACTATCTGTCCCGTGCTTGCATCAATCACACAATTCGAGAAGCAAAATAGGCCAGCTGACAGCTTATGCTTAGTGCCGTATTGAAATCCGAAGTTGTCAATTGCACGGAGAATTGTCTTGTTTGCAAGAAATACCTGTGTCTTGTTTGCAAGCAGTTCTCTGAAATACGCGAGATTGAAATTCCGTGTGAAGACATTGCCAAGGGGGGGCCAGAAACTGCCCATCTTTTCAGAAAGCGTGGTTAGGCTTTTGGTATCGCTTTGCCGAAGTGTGATTGGGATACGTACTAGTCGGTGTCTGAAGAGTTCCTGGTCGTCAATCTCAGTCGCACACAGGATCGTCTTCATTCTATTCTCAGCAGAAGGGTTCACTTTCATGATGATGTAAAGCTCGTAGACAGCCTCGCTCAAAGATCGATCTGACACAATCCGATACATTCCTTCAAAGTTGGAAAATACGCAAGTCAATATCTTTCTCTTAATTTCAATGTAGCCATCCTTGCTTGGTTTTCTCAGGACTGCAAATGTCTCGTTATCGTCAACCATGAACACCACATCAGCATCATCATCATCACCGTGCATATCGTTCAGTGGTACAGTAGGTACAGTAGGTACAGCATCACTTGCGGGCGGGGGTATTGTTTCCACTAACTTCTTGATCCAATTACCAGGCTTGAAAATGTCAACATCATGCCTCAGAATCGCAAATTGTGCCATACCCCCGCTGTACAAGTCCGATCCATTTGTTGCAATCCAATGGTTATTCGTATCTGCTGGGCATGGTGGGACTGCCCAGGTAATGATCAATGCTGTTGTCGCTTGCCTCATCTTTGGCCAGTACCAGATTGTTAGCTTGTTCGTAGCATCTTCAGAGTCGGGGGCAGCATAGCAAAACTGCACTCGCAAGTCCTTGCACATCAGCGTCCTAGCATTTGCTGCTTTCAGAGCAGTGCGACAATCGGTGAGAAGAACGTACCCCTTCAAGTCATCAGTCCCCATCATTTCTTGTTCTAGATCGCCCGGGTTCTTGTCTGTCGTCCACTTGATGGCCTGAGTACGACAAAACAGTCAGCGTCGGCAAAAGCACAGGGTTGGGGACACCGGGCTGCGAATCATACACCTGGCACTGGTTGATCGTCACGTAAACTGCTTTCAACTCTCGATCCGAGGTTTTCTCTTGCAAGTTAATCTTGGCTTTCTGCACATCATCAAGCTTCTCAACGATCTCTTGCATCATCGACGTGAATAAGGACAACAACACTGGGTCTTCGACCTTGTGGTGCCCACGCCCGCGCTCGTTCTTGAGACGAGAGATTGTGAGGATGTTCGTCTCAGGATCTGTTGCAGGATCATCCCATGGGGGGTCTCGCCAGTTGGGGCTGGCCACTGGGACCAACACCATGGGGCAAACGATCGCGCGGGAACGCAAGTGGTTCGGTTTGTTGGTCCGATTTGGACCACGTCCGTTTTAGACGGGATCAGTATGTTAAAAGTACCCGAGACGTGACTTGCGCACATTAGACGATTTTCGCTTACATCCTTCACACATTCCAATAAAAGTGCTAGGAATGCATGCAGCCAAACCAAGTTGAAATTACATGTCAGTAAAAAACAAAAGTGTCTACACCCACTTGTTTCACGGTCGTATAACCAAGAGCAGAAATCTTCTGTATCATTTCGTGTTGAGACATGGGCATGTTTTCGTGTTTTCTTTTTTGATCAGTCCAAATTTCAATAATTATTACCGGTAAATTCGTTCGCAAAGTTTTTTCAGCACCATTTAGAAATCTTTCTTCGTGACCTTCTATATCAACCAGCATTATGTCTATCGTTTCGTTGAAAGCAAAGTCATCCAGTGGCACACACTCCACAGAAGCATTTCTGGTGTGATTTTGCGCATGTCTGATATTCTTTTCGATTTCATCTGTGGACACTACATGACAACCACCTGTATTCTTTTCGTTGAAAACAATTTTTGAGTTGTGTGTGTGGTCACTTAGTGCGAAATTGTAAGTGGTCATATGTGTTACTGCGTTCAAGTTGCGGTGCAAGTTTAAATGTTCAAAATTACTTCTCACTGGTTCGAATGCAGAAATACGCGACACAGAGCTAGCGCAAGCAATACAAATAGTTCCAATATGAGCCCCGACGTTTACTAAATGACATTTTCCCTTTTTTGCCATGATCTGTTGTGCGATCGACTTCACTACAGCAACAAGCTCTGGTTCCCAGAGGCCATTAGTAGCAAGATGTTTTTGTATGAGATCCGCGAAATCTTTCACCACGAAAAGGCTTCCGGCAACACTGTAGAGAACACCGTGAGGATGCATTCTTATTTTCAATCTCTGAATATTTTTTGTTAAGTTGAATTCACGCGCACATCAGACATCGCTTTGGAGGACATGTGCATGCAACCACTCGCTCACAATATCACAACTTAAAACATCGTTGATAAACTCAGACTCCTGGCAAGCAAGCCGGCAGGCATCAGAGGAAAGCAGCGACGCATCAAAAGAATCAAAAAGGGTCCGGCGCATTGAGTTTTCAGAAGCCGTGTCATCAGAGACTGGTGTTATCACAGATGCACAATCCTGCACCTTCTGTTTGTTTCCACTGCTTGCTTGCCAGTGTGCAGGACGTATGTTTTGTTTTTCAGCCGTCTTACCCGTCATGCGGCGCAACTTGAACTTTAGTTGTTTAATGCTTCTCTCATAGTAGCCCCGTGATTCTACTCTTTCTTGCCACTTCATCTGAATGTTCGTCCATGCAGCCCTGCTTTCATTGCGTCCAATCTCCTCCCACAGCTCAAGGAGATAGTCACCTTCTTCAGAAGACCACTTTCTACTGGCGCTGACGACTCTAACCACGGCGCTGGTATCGTAGAAGGGAATAGTACGAATCGCATCTTCTGCAGGAAGCTCGGTTAAGTTACTGACCAGTGTGTTCATCCGTAAGCACCTGTCGAGAGGATGGGTGAGACAAGGGGTCAAACTCAGTCCGCGGAAGCGAAGTGTGCTGGTGCGGTTAGTCGATAGCACATGTGGAAAGTCCATGGCTGACAAAAAATCCTCTTTGAAAGTCGCCCTACACTCAATTCTCTTCTTCTTTCTCTCTTCAATTGAAGAGAGAAAGAAGAAGAGAATTGAGTGTAGGACACTTTTTGTCAGCCGTGGACTTTCCACATGTGCAACTCCGCACCGTACCTTAAAAGGCAGGCGGAAAAGCGTTCACCACCTTCATCCAGCCGGTCCGGCAGGCGCGTGCGGAGATCGCCCCCTGTGGTCAAGTCGTGAAAGCGAGAGTCACCAAAGCCACCAGGCTCACCACGTGTCACGCGTGGTGTGCAGATCATGCCTATCACCGTCGTGCCACCACACCTGAAGTTGCTGGTGCCAGTGTTCACTCAGTCGATGCAAGACTTGGTGGGTATGAAAAAAGAGCACCATTATTCGGAGGGCTATGACATTTGCTTTGTTGATGTGAGACAGCTCTTTGACGAGTTGTATAAACAATGGCTTACGCTAGAGGCTTCCGGTGAGCACGAGTGCCTCGATGAGGAGAACAAGATCCTGGAGAAGCTGGGCATTCACATGCCGATTGAATTCGAAGCGGAAGAGCATCCTCTAAAGGACTTCTCAACTCCAGGGCTTTACCCTGATGCTGTGGATAAGTGGCTACGCGCCGCACCGTACCGTAACACTCTTCATATTGATCATCGTGAGCAGTACGGCGTCTTTGAGGAGACGGGAGGGCGGTATGTGTTGAAGGAAGGTGTGACGCAATTCGATTTGGTGTCTATCTGGCCTAAGGAGATCTACGCTGCTGTTCACGCAGCACGTGATGGTGGCTACATGGTTGCTGATGGAACTCTATCCAAGTCTTGCGAGGAGTTGTACAAGGAATATATGACATGGGATATCTCGGTTTTCATCAAGAGAGGACTTTGACTCGCTCGGCGTTGTTGGTGTTGGGTGTGCTCCTGTGCTCCTGTGCAGAAACGAAAACAAGCATCCGTGCTCGCCCCACCCCACCCCCCACGGCCCCCACGGGGAAACGGTGTAAAGGGAAACAATGTAACGGGGGTAGTATTTAAATGGTGACTATATCAGATTTTGGGAGCCTCGGAATTAAACGATAACATTTCTGTCAGATATGGCACAGAGATTATGGACCAAGATCTTATAGTTAAAGTTGGTGATATTTAGAATCCAAACCAAAGTATTCGGTTTTCGGTACACAATGGAGAAGTGTTGCGAAGGATGCTCTCGCGTTAGTCAATGACATCTATCAATCCATATTTTAAACAGGTTTGTGCATTAAGATATTTATCTCGTGACAGTAATTGATCGAGTTCAGAACGTTTTAAATTGGTATGTTTTAGGTAGATATTGATTAAGTTTTCCATAAGAACTTCTGAGTTTTTCAACGCCTGTGTGAGATCATCATACTTACCAGAGTGTACTGTGGAAAGCTGGTGAATCAGGAATATAGAATTTTTGCTCATGTGACGGACATTTCCTGCAACGGCCAGTAGGGTAGCCGCAGAAGCGCAAAGTCCGTCTACATAAGTATGCACCTCAACAGGCAATGATGTTATCAAATCAGACGTGTACAATGCTGGTATCAATTCTCCGCCCTCACTTTGAATGTGCAAATGAATGGGTTCATTTGATTCCTCAACCATGTTACAGAGTATGGAATTGAGAGATAATAATGATTTGGAATCAATTGATCCATAATATCGCAGACGTCTTGTAGAAGGTGTGCTTGCAATAAGTGCCTGTTCGCCTCCTTCTTCCTGCTCCATCCGCAAAAAGTCTTGCCCCATTGATGCAGATAATTTTCGGTCATCTGCAGCTAACGACATGAGACTGGATCCTAACAACAAGGGTCGTCTAGCAATAACGTTCGCAGATGAAAATGCGGTAATAATCGACAGAATCATTTAAATGAGTTCATAAAAAAAATTCAAATATTTAAAGACATTTTTTTTCTCGTTTTTAATGATTTCAATAATTTGGATCGTTTCTGGTGTTTTGTTGCTTGTGATGTTTCTGAAGAGAAGATACAAGGCTCCACGATATACCACGCAGAAATTTTCAAGAAGTTGTAAGTACCTTGTGAAGACTGACATTATGACGTTAAAAGTACCGTGGCATGTACAAGTTTTGGATTACACCCCACAAGGAAGTACAGCAGACAGTTTCACCTGGTGGTGGTTTGACACTACTTACATTGATGGAAAAAAGAAATTTCTTATTGAGGTATCTCCAGTGACTTTCTCTAGAGTACCAATCAACCCCATGGGTAGGACAGGATATTCGGGTATGGGCTTATTTCCAAAGTACGGACCAACTCACATGATAATGACTCTAGTTTACTCAAAGACATTTGGGTTCTTGCGAGCCGTTTACACGAAAAGGGGGGATTTGATTTACCAGGGCTATATAGATCATCCCATGAACACCGACAACGCATGGTATGAAGCTGAAGTATACAGTGTAATTACGGACGAGTCACCAATCGAGAATGATCAAGAAGAAGACTGGGTCCTTAGTCTTGCTCAACGCATGTCAGGTCCGCCCTAATGTTTCTCATATATTGGCGTAAATTCAGTAAGCCTCTGATTCGACATCTCCAGAATTGTAACTTCGACAACCGACCCCAGGCGTGCAGGCGCGTGACGCTTCCTGACGAGCCGACTAACCGGTGCACCTCGCTTCTCCAGTGGAAGGAAGCGATCCTGATGAAGCACCCGCCGTCTAATTTCCCCACTCGTTGTCTGTGAACCAAGCGTTCAGACCGTACTTTTGTGTTGCTGCGCATGTCACAGCTTCTCCGCTATGTAATGTAGCATCATTAGGTTCCCCTGTTGATTTTCTGTTCGACCACATAACAGCATTACCTTTTTTGGGAAACACTTTAAGTGGTTCTCCAGCCTTATCCTTTAAGTGTGGGAATGAGGTTGCACCGCCACACCCCGAGTCTACAGTATTCAAATAGCTAAACACAGTCACTGTACGCTGACCGTGTACACCCACTTTATCGGGGTGAAAATAGTCGTGGTGTGCTTCATATTCTTGAGATTCTGAGTATGCAGTAACTTGAAGTGGTTCCAAATTAGCAACTGGTTGTTGTGCAACAGTAGCTATTCTTTTTTCTATACAGGAAACTACATCATCCTGGTTTTTTTTCAAAAATGACGTTGACGATGTTCTTGCTTGTGAAGACTCATTACCTTTTTGACCTGCCACCGTTGATTTTTGAAGTCCATTTTCTTTTGCTTTTTTTATTAAGTAATCCGCTTCCTCGTCAAGCAAAAAGTTAGATACTTCTGTCACAACTGCACCCTTATCATTTGATTGATTGTAAGTGGGAACAACCTCCTTATGGTCAAGACCAGGAATGCAACTTTTCATGTATTATTACATGCCTTTTTTTTTACACCACGCACCCAACAAATATTAATTTTGTTCTATACCCATACACCATTACCCAAAAGCATTCACACTAACTATGAAACATATTCCGTCTACACAACCATGTTTTTTAAGTCCTTATAGGAAATTCCTCCATTTTAACTTTGAGATTGATCTGTTCGATCATTTTTTGTGGAAGAATGTACTTAGACAGATAATTACTCAGGAATTCGAGATCATTCTTGTGTTCCCTGATATGCGGGTCAATGTAATGAGTTTTATATTGGTGGCATTCTGGACACATTCCCCAACGGTTCTCATCACTTTCGAGTGATGTTTGAAGTGCCGTCTGACCGTCTAGCGACACTGGTATTCGGTGTTCATGTATGAGCATCGCACATGGACGTGCTATTCCGACAAAAAAACATTTACGAATGACCCCGATTGGTAGTCCAACACACACACATCCTGTTTTCTGCTTGATTCTATATTTTTCCTGATCCGAATGGTTGACACGTTTGCGTTTTGCTTGTGGTTCATCAACGTCACTTAAATTCTCTAAATTGATTGCCCTTAATTCACAGTAATTAATTAACCCTTGAGATTGTTCATGAACAAACCAGCGCCAGTTAGTGCGAGCAAACCTGTCGCATATTTCTTCAAATTGAGCCACCGTAGGATTGTCGACAAAAGTTTGAACAATCTTTTGGTGTCGCTCTTGTTTGATGGTATTGGATTTAATTGTATTTGTAAAAAAGTCATTGATTATGCAATGGGCAATTTTCTGAGTGTCCGTTGTTAACCTTTTGTAATTTGTTGATAGTTGTTCGACTTCATCAAACAGTGCATGCACTTTTCTTTTATCTTCATTGGATGCAGCAATCAAAGAATTACCAATCATGTTTCTCAACTTCTGCTTTTGTATATCATATCGCTCGTTTAATCTCTTCCTGATATCTGTACAAGCGCTCTGTACGTAACGAAGCAGAACAAGTATTTCAAACAGTTGTTTCACACAACGTTTACCGCCGAATCCCTCATCAGGCCATTTTTTAGAACATTGAATTAGATTCTTTGTGTTTGGATTCAGCATTCGAATTGTATAATTCCAAGCAAGACACCAGGCGCCTGATGTGCTCTTTTCCAAATTGTGATCATTGGGTATTTTGTTACCGGTGAGTGGTTTTGCCCAACTTCCATGCTCTTTCCCCAAGTGAGTTTCAAAAGATTTTTTTGTGAGAGACTTTTCTTGATCGACCACAGCTCCAACAGTAGAAGGTGTGGAGGCTTTGTCGCATTCTTCATCATCACATGGATGATTGAATTCCGTATCGAATGGTGGTCCAGCTAACATGTTGTGTTCGTCTCCGCTATTAGATTGTCGTCCTTTTAAGTGCGCAAAAGTACGAAAAAAATATACGAACATTCTAAAAATGATTACAACTATGAAGATGCTTGTGAATGAAATTTTCGATGGTCTTGCAGGTTTTGCATTGGCTTTCATATTTTTGCGATTTGTGAGGATGATAAACTTTAGACCAGAAAACTTTTGGCCGCGTTTACTGTTGCATATTGTTGAAGTCATCGTGATTTACTTTGTGTTGAGAAGGCTGTTGAAATGCTTACCAGTGGTCTTTCGTGATATCAAGGTCGAGAGAGACACATATGTCTCTCGTGACCTTTACGCAGCAGTCATTTTCTTGCTAATTGACTGGTCCATGATAGATGTTCTCACAGAAAGCTTACATGGGAGTTCTTAGCCGTATTGTATCGCAAGTGATGAGTTTTCCATAGCAATGGTATTAAAAAATTGTTCGTCTTTCAGTGGCTTGATTTCCGACAACACCGAGTAATCCACAGGGGCTTCCTCATGCGCCACAAATCCGTAAGTTTGTGGGTGAGAAAACGGAAACTTTTCATTCTCTTGAATTGATTCGCTTGCTGGTGCAAACGACACTCTCCTTTTCTGAGTAAAATCCCCACTCCCACTTCGTGACTCAGCCACCTGTCTTCTATAATCAGACATTTCCTGATTGTATTCTTCTATCCTGCGACTACATTCAGGCGTGAGAGTATCTGGTGACTCCCTAAGACTCTTTGTGCAATGCTCACTGAGACGCAGGGGCTCAGCTGGCAATATGTCCGCTTTTCTTACAAATGTGTATTGGTCCCGTATAAATTTTGCATCATCATTATCTCCTTTATCATCTACATCATCTAAGAGTAAATCAGAGATATCATTACTTAAATCTCTTTGTGTCATTATGGATCCTGTGATTGGTGAAATCAATTCCATACTCAAGATATTTACTCTTTCTTGTGCTTGCAGACATTGAACTCTTTTTGTTAGGGCACCGGTTGTTCTGCTATTAAATGTTGTAATATCAAACGTGTGTTTCAATCCAGAAGGGATCGATTCGTTTGTATAATCATGAACCTGAATAATTGTTTCATCATCATCGAGTTGTTTCTCGAGCTTATGCGCCAGTTGAGCAATCTGAACTTTGCCTATGTTCTGCGTCTTTGATTGAATAGTGCGTGCAGATCCAATAAATTGTGAATTTAACTGTCCTGGTGCTACGACCTGTTCGTAGGGGTCATCACTCGTTATCATTTCTCTTGTGTATTCTTTCCTATACATACCGAATGCGACAAGTGCTGCCAATAAGATATATGTAAGCAGTTGAGTATTATTCATTTAATGTTACATGACAAAAACATTTTTGTGTGGTACATATATACAAAGATGAAAATAACAAATGTGCGAATAGACAAACTACCACTATCTATAGTCAGACAACTGCAGATGTTAGGAAAGCATCCTATTAGGGCTGGTCAGAAGGCTGCTACCACAATTTCAAAAAGCACCAGGACTTTTAAGCGGAAGGCTAGTAAACGGACCAGAAATGCTGCGCGCAAGATTAAAAAAGTAACAAAACCAGTTGTAAAATTAACATCAAACGTCTTTGATGCTGCTCTATTCGGTCTTCCAGGCATGATACATCGTATATTTCCGGGGCACACACGTAGCGACAGACGCGTTAGAATTAAGAAAAATGCGTAGCCCGCTACTGCGTTCTAAGTGCTGACTTCACCTTCAGTGATTTGCAATTGATTCCCCTAGACAGTAAATGTTTATCTATGTTGCAAGCTTTCCCACCAATCAATACTGCTGCTAGACGTGCCAAGCCCCACGAACTAGCGGTCTGAGACGGCCTAGCACCGCTTGAATAGAACGCAGCTTTCCCCTTGGCCACGATACTCTCTTGAACATTCGCAGGGACACCAGTTGCCTTAAAAATTGCATTTTTATCCTTCATTGATGATATGCCATATCTCTTCTTAAATCTTGTCACAAATGATGACTTACGAGTCCTATGTGACTTGAATTTTGGTCTGTTCAGATATTTACCATTTCTGTAAGCAACTTGACTTCTCAGGAGTAATTCGAGTTGTTTTCTTCTGTTGGGTCCTTTCAAAGCTCCCAAATATTTATCTGGAATTGCGTTCATAAAAAAAACTTATGCTATTAACTCTTTTTTTATTTGCCTACGCGGCAGCAGAGGCACTGGGCCTTTGCCGTCTTTTCTTCGCGGCAGCAGCTTGCCGCTTGTCAAGGTCTTTATATCTCCTCTCAATGGAGATGCCAGTGGCAGCGGTACCAGCGCGTGTGCGTCGCGCAACAGGCGAAGACCCCCCATTTACCTTAGCCCTCTTCTTCGCCAGTGCCTTGGCTTTCTTCATACGTAACATCATCTTGTACGCCAGCGCTATTTGCTCAGGAACGGGATCTCTGAGCCTCTTTTTGGCAGTGTACGCATCCTTAACCATTCTGAAGTATGCACGCTGGCCCCTGCCCGCCTTCTTTGCAGCACCCTTACCGGAATTGTATCTTTTCAGCAGCGCTGAACGGTAGGTGGAAGGGCTGACATCATAGTAGAGTGTTCCACCCTTGGTACCTTTTCTCGCTACCGGTACTCTTGTTCTAAGCTTGAGTGGCTTTGTGCTGGGATTAGCCATAGCCAGGGCAATCCGCTTCTCGATGCGCTTCAGAAGCTTTTCTCTGGGAGTCATTGGTTCTCTGAAGAGATACGTAGTATTCGCGAAATTTTTCGCAGATGTACCAGCATACTTCCGGGCAATCCGTCTCTGACGGAGTGCCTTTGCCCTCTGCCTTTGTGCGTGCATTGCATCCGCGAGCTGAGAATATTTCTTTAGTGGACCTGTCTGTGGCATGTAAGCAGCAACGTTCACTAGCTGCCCATCATTTTGTCTCTTTCTCGCTCCTCTCCTGTGACCGAAGCCATACCCACCGAGGTGCGTGTTGCTTGCCTTAGGTGCCTGCTGGTAAAACTGCATACCAAGTGGACCATCTCTGAGCGTCATTAGTCCCCCAGAAGTTTTAACCAAGTTGCGTCGGGCCGCACGGTCTCTTTTTTCTACCGCCCCTCCTACTGGTGAAAGAGCCACAAGTAATTGCTTTCCAAGTTTAGCCGCATACTCCCTCTTAGCCTTTTGCGCGCGAGCAGCCCTGGTGTCCGGTCGTAATCCGCTTTTTTGCATTTTATACATTTGAAAAATATTTTTTTTTGCGTTTCATGATTATTTAAAAAAATGACGACATCTTAATATATGGTAAGAAGTACATCTCCAACAAGAAGACGCCATGCAAGGGCAGCCCCGTCTGGATTTATGGCATTCTACACCGAGAATTACAACAAGTTTTCAAGTGAATATTCTAAACAACACAAGACGCAAGCGAATGTGACTCTAATTTCAAAAATAGCCGCGACTGCTTATGCTTTACTAACAGATGAGGAGAAATCAAAATACAAGAATCCTGACATTAAGTTTTTCACGGCGGAACCAAGGAGACAAGAACTTAAAAATGAGGCACAGAAGCAGGAGGAAATTCAGACGAAAAAGACCAGGGGTGCAGCACAGTCGCCTCAGAAAGGGGAGGAAAAGCCACCAAAGGAAGCGGAGGAAAAGTCGCCAAAGGAAGCGGAGGAAAAGTCGCCAAAGGAAACTGAGGAAAAGTCTCCAAAGGAAACTGAGGAAAAGTCTCCAAAGGAAACTGAGGAAAAGTCTCCAAAGGAAACTGAGGAAAAGTCTCCAAAGGAAACTGAGGAAAAGTCTCCAAAGGAAACTGAGGAAAAGTCTCCAAAGGAAACTGAGGAAAAGTCTCCAAAAGAAGGGGAGAAAAAGTCACCTAAGAATACAGAGAACGAATTAAAAAACGAAGGCGGTGAGGAGACACAGGAGAAAAACGTGTTAGGCGAGGCGGAGGAAAAGCCATCAGTAAAATCCGTCAAAGTGGACGACATCACCGATGATCTAGAAGGCTTTACATTTTTATAAGACTTATTTTGAACTTAAAAAGAAGTCATCTGAGTGTGTTGACAACTGATGAACTGCACAAATTGGGTAACTTTACAGATTCCTGTCGATCGACTCGAAACGAAGAGATGGATCGAATCTCAGTCACCTGAGATTGTTGCTGATATTTTTGATGTGGCGAGAGAGCTGTTTCAGTTTACTTCATCCATGGCATCCATTCAACAAAATGAGAAAGTAGCAACGATTGCACAGCAACATCTACGCGGTCTGAAAGATAAAGAAACGAAAATAGCAGATTTGAATGAGGAAGTACAAGACTTAAATCGGAAGATAGACGAATTGAGCACAACAAGAGATTCAGACGCAAAGGCATATTCAAAAAAACAGCTTCATCTGCAAGAAGAGCTTCACCGGAATCAGATTCAAGAGATCATGAAGACACAGCAGGAAGTAATCGTCAGCAATCAGGAACAAATGAGACTTTCATATGAAAAAACAAACGAGCGATATGAGGATGAAATAAGTCGCTTAAGCAGTGAGATTCAGACACTGCGAATGACTGAGAAATCAACAAACACACACATGAGTGACGTTCTTCGTGAAAGCACGAGCGTCTTGAAACAATTTACCAAGGATGTAAGCAGTGGCTTCACTGGTGAGGATTTAGTTCGCGCAGTATTTGATGAAGAAATCAATGCTGGTAATCTAGAAGACACAAGCCGTAGTGTTGAGCCGGGTGCTGAAGACTATCTCTGGAAGAAAGACGATACGGTGACATCAATCGAAGTGAAATTTAAAGCGAGCATTCATAGCATTCACGATATGCAGAAGCATAAGGCCAGAATTTTCGAAGCAGCTCGCATGAGAAAAATAAATGTTGCGATTTTTTTGAGCCTCAAATGTAAAATTCCAAACAAACCACTACTTTCGGTGGAAAATGTCTCTGGAATACCAGTGGTGTATGCAGCAGTCGGTGCAGGTCTCTCACCAAAACAAGTCATCCATAACGCATTTGTGTTTGCAACAACACTTGCTCGCCAAACAATCGGAAAAGAACAAGATCAAACTGACTCTGACCTGCTTGTCGAACAAGTGGTTGCCAGCCTGGATAAGTTTATGAAAAACCTTAATCAACAACAAGACTTAATACATCAAATGCGTCGTCAAGTAAACCAAAACTTTCGCTGTCTTGAAGCATTGGAAAAAAACAAAAATCAAATGATTTCTGAAGTCGAGGGAGTCCGAACTGATAATCCACGTTTGTGTGCAACGTTCGATGACACAGACGACAGTAGTGATACGGGTGATGTCGTACAAATCATTTTGGATTACCTGAGCACGCATCGGAAGTATCCTACATCACCAGACCAGCTGGAGGAGGGCCTGGTGACATCACAAGCTGAACTTGACACCCTAGTCAAGACTGCTAAACGCGAAAAAAAGAGAAGACGCATTTAAAACGAAAGAGTGTGATCATGTGTGACTCTAAAGACTCCCTTGTAGTCAGCAGCTGACAGAATCAATTACTAATCACGCAATGGATCTTATCCAGTTGCTCCTTGTACCGCCGGCCGCCATCGGTACCACTCGCACTCTCCTTCACCTTATCCTGATGATTCAAAAAACGTAACCCCTCGCGCGTATCCTCGTCCGCCTCAACCTCCAACTCGCCCGAATTATCATCATAAAGCTGCTCTAAAACGTCCCCCCTGGCCTGGTTCTCCCATTGCTTCTCCCCATCCTCCCCCTGCACCACCACCTGGTAAATAGCACGCTTCTGATTCGGAATCCTCACATTGTTGTTCACACCACCTGGTGCCCTCCGGTACTTTAGCTTGATGAACTGAGGCACCGCATTCACCGGGTCGGCCAGCAAGGAACGGATTTGAGCAGGGGTGATATGATTGTTCGACTCTTTGCCAAAGACGTTAATGTGCTGCTCCACCACGTAACGATTGTTTGTGGTGTTGTTCACAGTCCTTGGCTTCTTGATTAATTCGTCAATTTGTTTATCTTTTGCTGCTAACTGCTGGTCCTTCGCTGCCAGTTGCTCTCGCATAGCCTGTTTGTCTTTCTCCAGACTAGCGATACGCTCTTTGTCACCAGCAGTGGTGATTTGCTTGCAACGTCTTTTGTGTTTGCCCCAATTTCCAGGATCAAAGGTGCTATAGCCACATTCACACACGCGTGCATCCTTGTAAGTTGTGGTGGGCATATTCTTATGGTTATTACAATGTTTTTTAGCTTTAAGATCAATTTTATTTTTACCAACCCTGGTACCAACCCTGGTACCAACCCTGGTACCAACCCTGGTACCAACCCACCCCTCACCTCATATACTAGTGATACTCCTGTCTGGATGGGGTGTTTTAGCATTTTTTGTTTTAGGGTTGGTACCAACCCGGTACCAACCCTACCCTCCTCCTGATACCTCCATTACTAGAGTTACTCCTTCCCTTTCACGTAATATAATAACATAAAAAATAGATATCGCGAAGAGAAGAGGGGGGGGGGGGACACAAAAATTTCAAAAACTTTTTATAGAAACAAAACCTTTGAGGGTCTTGTAAAATTTGTTGGGTCGGAAAAAATTTGGGTCGGCGCCGAAGGCGTTTCACCAAAATTTTGAATTCCAACCCACCTGGTACCAGTGGCATCTTGACCTGCTCACGCCTAAAATCATTTTGGCGAAAAATGCTCAATTTTAGTCGTTGAGAAGGTCGGAACCGGTCAGGCCCGTCCCGATGATGGCGTTACTTTCGCAAACAGCATGCTCAGGTAAGCCTCCCTTGAGCTAAAGAGCAACAGGCGACTGCCACGAAAAGGCCCCTTTTGGCGCGGCAGCAGGCGGGGCCGATTGAGACTTGCGCTTTAAGCCATGATATTCGGGCACGTTTCCAGGCATTTTTTTGATGACATTGCAGGTAGCAGACCTTTTGGAGGTTTTCTCGTCTTGGTAAGGTACGGTAAAAGGGCCGTACTTCTCGTTTATCCACTTGTTCATTTGCTTGAGCGTGCCACGGTAGGGTCATTGTGGTGTGTCCTTTGTGGTCACATCTCAGATCCGAGTCCAACCAAACGCGACTTGTGGTGCTGGCTAGCCCGGCTGGGCATCAGGGCGCCCCACTCAGCTCCCGTACGCGCACGCGCAGGTATATACCACTGTCATGTCAAACGCACCTCCTTCGACCAAGCGCCAAAAGTCATCGGTGGGCGGGGAATCTGACGCGGGGAGCCTCAAGGTGCTAGTCTTCGACGCGACCGAGCCAGGAGAGCCGGGACAG
>Ga0209666_1001405_pt1 | contig 18429 bp, 12 predicted proteins | sample SaaInlV_125m_DNA_FD_184679 | JGI IMG/M metagenome (GOLD analysis project Ga0209666, IMG submission 184679) | Marine microbial communities from expanding oxygen minimum zones in the Saanich Inlet - Saanich Inlet SI037_S3LV_10m_DNA (SPAdes)... | ecosystem: Environmental > Aquatic > Marine >...
GAAGATCTTGATGATATTTCAAAATAGAATATTATTCATAAATACATATTATCTTTAAATTTTAAACTTTATATATTATTTCTTCGATCGTTCGTCTTCCAGCGGTTCCTCTTGATCTTATTATTAACTCAAAACATGCATAAATGTATACGACAACGGAAATGAAAGTACACATACAGTTCAAAACCATTAAAGTGTTTTTCCAAGTGTTTTTCAATTGTTTTTCAAGTGTTTCTCAAGTATTATTATAAATAGTTTACTCGTGCGTGGTTTAGCGTTACATATATTTGAAGCCTTCATATGCCATACGTGAGGGCATTTACATATTATAATGAACCAATAATTTCACATTTATTTGTTAAATTACACGCATTCATAATAATAATTGACATGAACGTGTACGTATTAACGTTACGTATCCGCAATTCTATCATGATTTAATAACCATGCGGGGGGCTATGCCGACACACCTGGGAACGAACCCACACAATCACGTTAAACACTACTCCTGTTCCCCCCTGGAAAATTTCTATTATTACTGCTCGTGCGTGTCATTTCAAGATCAAGAACTAATAATTGGAATAAAGGGCGGCGTTCGATCTCGTGCGGGCTCGGCATCGTCATGGAAACTGGCGCCGCAACGAGGACCGAAAATATTTAAGTATAACGAATAAAAGCATACTACATGGAAACCGTTGATGGCGCACATCTCACTGACGATGCGATTCCCGACCATTTTTTCGCCTCATTTCCAACTCTGCACGAGTGCGTGACGGCTTTGTCGAGCGATGTCCCCGAGATCCGAGCGGGCGCCGCTGAGGCTCTCTTGGAGGTCCCTGTTGCGGGAACGCGGCAAGGCGACCGTGGCACACCATGGGCATACGCGCTTATTGCTACAGGTGCCATCGTCCCCCTTCTTGGTCTCATCCAGGCGGTGAAGCGAGACGGCGCTGAAGGTCTCAAACCGCGTGAGTGTCCAGAGAACACTGAGCCAGTGCTACGGGCGGGCGACTTCGCACTGCTGGTTCTTTCAGAGATAGCTGAGGTTGCTTCGGCATTACTGGCGGATGAGGGATGGGAAGTGCGCTACGATGAACAAGTTAACCGACCCGTTTTCTTGGATGAGCGGTCTGGCATGCAACAGTCCAGCCCTCCTGTTTTGCGAGTTACATCAGGTGACTGGGTAGCCTCGATGCTCGTCGAGGTAACCACACTACTTCAGCCGCTTGATATTGACTCAGGCACAGGAATGCCCCGTTGGCCTGTGAGTGTCTTGTGCCATATTCCAGTCAGCCCACATAGACCTTGTACGATCAGTGTTTTGGATATTGTCGATGAAGGGGAGACTGGTGAATGCACTCGGGTATTGATCCGCGGCCCTTGGGCGGGTTCAAATGGTGAAGTTGATGGCGAAGTAGACCCAAAGGAAACACCGGGTACTGCACTTGATGGCTGGCACGACGCAACAACTGTTGCGGCCCTCGTACCACATCTAAATGCGTGTACTTGGTCACCCATGAACCCACCACGTGTATTAATACTTGGCTTGCGCTGTGGTGCTGTCCCGGCATTTTTGTGCAAGTATCTCCCTGGTGTTCGCGTCGATGTAGTCGAGCCTGATGAAGAAATCGTCAAAATCGCCAAGGACTTCTTTAGCCTAAAATTCGAAGAGGTAAGATGGTCGTCTCTTGATGAGTCCTATCGAATCACGCTGCTTAGCACACCACCTAGCGAAGGAACGTTTAGGGTATTTGTTGGGGTATCGGCATTGCAATTCTTGAATGTCGTTCCCGGTAATAGCAACTTTCTAGGATTGCTTGGAAATATGCCAGACCCTGTTGAACTTGATGCGGGAGATATGCACAAGTTTCAGAGCTTAGCTCTCAGTACAATTAAGAACAATCAAAAATTTGGATTTGTCGCACTCGCTGCTCGAAGCAGAACGAGCTTGCAAGAGGCAGCGGCAGCGCTTAGCTGTGCCTGGAGAAGGTACTTTTCGAGAACACTCATATTATGTGATCCTAAGGACCAAAAGGTGTTGCAAAACAACGATGGAACAAACACACTGACTAAATTTATGAAACGTACTTTGCCGCAATTCGGGTCTTTTGAATGGGAAGCATTGCATTTCGACGGCGCGCCAACGTCCGGAGGAGTTTTTATCTGTCTTCCATTTCAGGGTGAAGAAGATTATCAGAGAGAAACACCGCTCGACTTCTTCAATCCGAGCACCTGGCACGCCCAATTGGAATTGTTTTTAAGGAACCGGGAGTCATCAAGTACAGTCACTGCTAACCGTTTTCCTTTTGCCTTAGAATCCTCTATGCAGAATCCATGGATCGCTTTCGGCGACGCGTGGCCTGCACGCTCTAATGGTCGTGTTTTACATGTCAGGTATTGTGTAGCTAGTGAAAGCAAATACTCCAGCTTCAGTTATAACCCTCACGAGAGGTCCACCCTCATCGCTGAAAAGGACGATGCAACTGGAGACACATTTTCTAACGGCATTTGCGAAATTACACCTACCACTCACTTTGAGGAGAATACCGATGATGTCCTCTCAACAAAATATTGGGAAGGTATATTCGGTAACAAGCTTTCTTGCAAAGCACAGACAATTGCGGAGCCATCATATAGGTCATCTTCAGTGGCTTATTCACGGTATTGCATATATAGAAAAGATATCGAGGAGCAAGGTTATACATGGGGGGATGTTGTGGTCACTGAATCTGAATCAAAACACTTAGCAAACGGCATCCAACAATTAGTTGCTGCAGGGTGGCCGCCAGTGTGCATTTTTGTAAGTGACTTAGCATGGAGTGTGACTGACCATTTATGGTCGTACGCAGAAGCTATCCTTGGCGCCGGAAACGAAATCGTATTAGAACCATCTCTCGCGGCATTCAAGCTAGATCCAAGACAGGATCATGCTGGAAAACGTTATGTTGGGAACAACTTTGGGCAACCGCATCGAGACTACTCTCATGAAGAAGTGTTCGGCTCGGACATCTCAGAGGCTTCGAAAAGCCTAAACATATTATCCATATGGCTGCCTTTAGTGGACATTTCCCTCGAAAATGGTTGCATGTATGTGGTGCCTCGATCAGGCGATAGATCAGGAGGTAGTGGAGAGAACGAAGTAGACATTCCATTGTTTGACATGAAAACAGTTCAAGCACTTGCCCCGACAAAGGCAGGGACTTTGCTTGCATGGGCAGGTAACACCGTGCACTGGGGTGCAAGTTGTGTCAAACGAGACGAAAAATCTCCGCGAATAAGCTTAGCTTATGTGTTCAGGAAGAAACAAGCTGTTTGTGATCTTCGCGGGGAACCGCTAACACGAGAAGCTTTCCGTGCAGGGTTGACCATGGAGCGTCGCTTAGAGCTTATCCGACAATCATTGAGTTGTTTTGAGCATTGGTACGGGGACACGACGCCTACGATAACTAAACTCGGCAGACCAAACGTGTACGAGCATGGTATGATATAATAAGACCTTGCACGAAAACACGCATAACTCAAGTCTGTCCCAAAGTCCCAAATGACTCAGATACTTCACTTTCCTTTAAAAAGACTCTCCCTATCCCCTGCTGAGGTGACTTTGCTGCTACAGCTGCAGAGAGATCCAACAGAAATGTAGCAATGAATCGAGAAAGAATCGCACTTCGATATAAACTCCTCGTACTATCACTGTCTACTAGTTTGTGTCGCTCCGCTGACGAGCTCAAACCATTTTCCTGACCTTGAAGCAGCAGCTTCACGGTATGCATCAGCCGGTCAGGATCTCGTGCGAACACTTCCTCTGCGAACAACTCTGGCACAATAAAGTCTGTAAGGCCGTGTCCTTGAGATCTCAATATTGGGCGCAGACCAGGCTCCGCGAGAAGTGTGTTTCGTGTATCTTCAAACCTCAACGAACGTTCCGTTTCAGGTATTTTGTTCCAAAAGTCTTGAAGCACCAACAACTGGTTATCTGAGCGCATGGCGTTCAGTAGATTGATCCCCGCCTGGTGTTGGCGTATCAACATTTCTCGGCCCTTCCCAAGATCAGGGTTCTGTTGCCATCGGAGCCGATCGATTTCCGCCTTAGCCTGCTCTATCCCCTTCCGGTTCGTTAGAGTCAAACTGAAGTGACTCGTATACAAGCAAACCGCAGCGAATACTGCAAAGCCAAGTAACAGGAAAAATACATGTAGATACACAAGAAGAAGGATAATAGGTCAACTCAAGCATCGTCAATGGACCCACAACAGGATAAAGACTGCGAACCTGGGCGATGCTTTGGGCGATTGCAAAATCTTTTTCCCGTGTGATTCTTGACGACGTTTTCTTGGTGGAATGTCCGGAAGGAGTACTGCTTGTCCTCCGGCGGTGTTTCAGTATCATCTTTGTTTAGGTGATCGTTTCGGTTCACCAAGGATGGGGCAAACACTTGAAACAAAGTTACAAGACCTATGTCGACGGTGGACTAGGATACAACAGAAGCTAGGAGACTCTTTTAGGAGACACTTTATTTTAATCTTAATAATCATTATTATTATAAAGATTTTATTACACATACATATGTATATATACAAGAAGTCCCATACATATATATCGTATTTAAATGTATTTAATATATTGTATTATTCTAATCTTTATTATATTAAATTCGTACGCATTTAAGGTGCAAAAAATACGAAATAAATAAAGATCTTCGGTTTCGTACTTATTATTATTACATCTTATTACTTGTCGTCATCAGTAAAATTCGCCTTGCCCCGAAGAATTTCTGCGGCCGCAATATCTGGTGCCTTTCCCACTATCCCCGGTTCAGATACACGAACCCCCATCGTTGAGCTACCACTGATTTCGGTGCTGCTAAAATTCTTAACGATGGCTGATAAATCCTCACCGGACTTCAGCCTTAAACATCCACTTGAGCACACCTGGACGCTCTGGTTCGACAACCCTAACGGGTAAGCATTCCTGCTTTCTTTCCCAAAAGCCTAAGAACCGCCTTTAAATGTGGACTTTGACAGACGCCAGAAGCAGGCGACATGGGGACAGACTTTGCGAACCGTCTACACGTTCAATACCGTGGAAGACTTTTGGTGCCTCTATAATAATATACTGGCACCGAGCAGGTTGATCATGGGGACTGACTTCCATCTCTTCAAGGAGGGGATTGAGCCCAAGTGGGAAGACGCTAAGTGCGCAAAAGGTGGCAAGTGGACCTACTTTTTTCCAAAAAGCAAAGATCCGAGCAGTCTCGATGACTGCTGGCTCAGTTTGCTACTCGCTATGATCGGAGAGCAATTCTGCGAGCCTAGTGAGATCTGCGGTGCTGTGGTAAGTGTTCGCCAGAAACAGCACAGAATTTCTATATGGACCAAAACAGCTTCTGATGAAGCAGATCAAATGGCAATTGGTCGACATTTCAAAAGTATCCTTGGGATGGGCGAGAATGAGAAGATTGGCTACATGGTTCACGATGATGCCATACGACTTGAACGCCGTGCAAAAGACAGGTATACCGTCTGAGAAAATAATCCGTGAGGTGCTGAGTAGGTGTCCAAAGTTGAATCCTTACTTCCTCTGTTGTGCCTCTTCACCGCAATGAACTCGTCATTAGGATCATTGCCCTTCGTGTTTTGTAGTATGAATTCATTTATTAATTAAAATTCTTCTTCGAGAGTATCTATAATCGGAGGTCATTGGTAATCTTCTACACATCATCGCAGAACAAAATTATTGAGCCATCTGCACCTGCACTAAAAAGCCAAGGTTGCGTTGGATGAAAAGCACAGCCCTTGACTCCCTCGCAATCTTGAGAGCAGTGTGATCGAAGAATTCTCAGAGGAGTTATCAAGGCGTTCCTATCTAGATCAGCATGGACCATTCCATGAAATACGTGGAGAGTCGCATCATCAGAAGCCGAGGCAAACAGAGGATATGTTGGATGAAAGTCAACGTCCTGTGTAGTGAGTTGGTTCAATCTCATGCCATCGCGATATATTTATCAAAAGGGTGCCAGTATATAACCTTGACGGCGCTCGCATGTGATCCCAAAACTTTGTATGGCATAGTTGATAAATCCAAATCAAACCTAAAATACAGGGCAAAAAACGAGTATCAGTTGCTGCCTTTCTGGCAGATTAAAATTTGGGTTTTGACCATGAAACTTTTCCATCTTCGCCACCAACGATAATATTCTCCCCTATGCACACCCAAAAACGGCATCGGTGAGAATTGACACCCCGTATTTATGATTCTTCTGACAAAAATACCTCCAGAATGAATCGCCATGCAACTCAGGGCACGAGTGCCGGTTGAGAGTTTCTTCAACAATATTTGTCGCTGCAGATCGTACAGATGCACGTGCGATCCAGTGCAAATAAAAAGGACGGGGCCGTGCGGATGAAAGGCGATACTTCGAATGGGAATTCTGGAAGAAAGGAGGTAATACAGGCTAATTACTGAAAAGCGATTTTCAACAAACTTTTGGTGACGGAATATTTGCTGAGAGCTTTTCCTGGAAAGTAGTGCTGCTTACGACCAGAATAGATATTGCATCTGCGCATTCCACACCTTGAGAGTCGATTAATCATTACATGCTTCCCATCGGAAACCATGGATGCAAAGTAGTCCCTGAAATAGTAGCAGAGAAAGAGGGTAATGCACAAGTAAATAAAAAGCTGGCTTGGCCGCCGCACCCCTTGTGATGCCAGATGACCTACAAAATGAAAAATGTCAAGAGCAATCATTCGGCAATCCAGAAGGATTGTACCTTAGTAACATCAGCTGAATGTAGAACGAATATCATTCCACTCCTGTTTACCGCATTTGACACTGCAGTGAGCTACTGGCGAGTGCTAAAAATATAATTGATTTCACCTCTCTGCCCATTTCGGAGTCGTGTGTTCAGTTATCTCCTGTGACAAAAAGGAATTGAGGTCGTTTGGTCACACTGTACACGAGACGGCTTGACTGAAACCCTACCATATTGGGAATTTGCGCTTCGTGTTGACCAGTGGAGTACTGACCGGAATCTACAAACAGTGTACGTAAATTTGAGAAACCGTGTATGTAAAATTGGTCACTTTTTGTTTGAATCTTGCACTGACCATCAGCTGAGTCAATCAAAACAACGGCAGCGCCAACGCATGCGGATATAATGTTGCCGAGTCGAGGACACCTGACGAGGACACGTGAGGATACCAAACAGCACGTGAAACATGATTGCTCACCATGCAACATGTTTGACTTCTTTGGTAAAGTGCCAAACTCTGATGCAGCGACCGGTAGAGATCTGGTGAAATAAAAACATTAGGTTTTTCAAAATGCCGCCGAACTCTGAAAGCTGTACCTCCCACTTTCTCATCGTACGATCAGACGATCCAGATACAAGCCAATTCCTGTGCTTGAAGGAGGAATGCATGAGGGCTAGGGACAAATAAATGGGAATTGCCAACGTTTGCTCTCAGAAACATTGCTTGACTCACCCAGTTGGATCAGGTGCAATCGAAAGAACTTTACCCTAAAATACAAGGCAAGAATGATATTGAGAGTGTCATCGGGTGCTAACGATTCGAGATGCGGGCTTCAATCCAAGCTTATATTAATACCCGATGTCCTGTCATTCGTAACATCTCTGTTGTTGGGAATGGCCTTAATTCCTGTCGTCCCAAGCGTAAGCCAAAGGTCAGGAGTCTACTTCAACAGATATAACCTTCGGATTCGGCAACGGCGGCAGAATGTCACTCGGGTGCACACTGATTCGATGTTTTTCCACCCGAGGACAAAGATAAAGGTCGAGGCACCTTCGAAACCTAGATTGAAATGCTGTTTGAGATCCATTCCAACAAAAAACTTTCTTCAATTCGAACCGGTCGATGACATAAGGTGCGTATGAAGGAACCTGTTGCTCGGTGAATTGTGAGAATGGAAATGCCATGATGTTTAAGACAGTAGCACACCTTTCGCAGAGCGCCATATACGTTCTGATAAACCTGCGAGGTTTGCTTGTTTCGAGAGGAGCCACTAAAAACATCGGTGGTTCGATATTCAACAGGTGGATTGTAAGAGTCAATGTGACTCGGTGCTCTGGTTTTTGGTATAACAAGACTTTGTGGGACTGCACGTTGCAAAAGTTTCAGTTAGACTCTGTCAGCAAACACGAAAAAATGATCTGGTCACCGTTAATATTCCCAGTAGGTGTACGAAGTGAGTCCCATATTAGTCGCAGTCCTTGAGAAACATTCTGAAGCCGGAGGCCAAAACATATTTGTTTCATAAAAACTTGAGTATGATTTGCATTGGGCAGTGTTGAAGATTACTTGATGCCAACATGAACGTACATTAGTCACCGGCTTGTGGAGATATCCATTTCGCAAACTTCGAATTATACGGATAACCATTTTTGCTTCCCTGCGCCGCAGCATCAAATATCTTTCAGAGTGGCAGGCAAATGCTTCAAAACAACCTTACCATTTTGATGGAATGAATCGGCGTTTTGGCTCTCGTGCCTGCCCTGGTGCTTTGTCAAGTTCTTGCCCGGCAACGTCCTTTAAGCATGGCTGAACAAGTCAGTGACAGGTTCAGATGTGCGCATCACAACTCCAATGGGTCACCTGGATTTCCTGTTCAACCCCGAAAAAATGTCGTGGCATTACTCCTCCTCGAAGCTTTTGAATAAGCTCGACCTAATCAGTGAATAGTTATTGCAATGATTCATAACCTCCGATTTAGACGCCGAACCTGTGCTTTTGATAGCTTCGGTTCATTTCCTCCTTTTTCATCAAACACTGTTCTCCAGTAGCTTGGGTCGTCCACCAGTTGCAACAGATGTTCGATAGAGTCGCCCTTCCCTGGCTTGAAAATTTTCCGTCCATCAGCATCATATCCTACGTGCTCTTCTTCCCTATACCATTCCAAAGGAACGTCGCCTATCGTATTATCCATGGTTGTAAATCAAACGGTGTACTGAACCCAAGCCACAAGATGCCGAGAATCTGGGGAAAGAGGTAGCCAGCGGCGAATGTAGATGTATATAAGTATATGCACTGGCCGTCCTGCTTTACGATAGTACAAAAGTCGATTTCTTGGTCGGATGTGCTGCAATGCCCGCTGCCAAAGTGTTTATTCCTTCGCGAACCGAGGCGGCGGCGGACTTGACATATCATTAAGAGTCTCAACAACGAAACGTACATACACCTTCATTATTTGACAGTTTGAACAGCAGTTTAAGCTTCGTATTTGATTATTATTTACTCCACATGCATGTATATAATTGTATATATGTGATCATATCATCGTCGTAATAACATAATCGGACCATAAATCATATTTAATAAACTATGATATCTACAAAAATATATATATGAAGGTAATAATAATAAGGCTCCAGAGACCGGAGAGTGGGTGTGTGGTGTTGGCGTTGGCGTGCGTAAGTAAGAGTAAAAAGAGTAAAAAGAGTAAAAAAAAACGTTTGATTTGGGGGTGTAAAATTGGCGACAATGTATGGAACGAATAGACCGTGGTGTTTGATTAACGATACCAGGTGAACCGGACATTTTTCAATGTGTTGTTGACAATGAGTCGTGTAATTTACGGCTATGCCGAATAACATATTGTGACTGATCATATAATGGACGGATGCGCTTGATCCCGTCAAAAAAAAAAACCTGAAGAATTATTCGGCATAGCCGATCTTACGGGTTCTTTCATGAAAAATGTCACTGTGGTCATTTTTGAATGGAATTTAGGGGAAATTGCTATTCCGGCTAAGCCGGGATCCGGCGAAGCAGCCAGAATCTGACTGTTTGCCTATACGACCTCGTAATTGAATTGTCCGTGCTGATGGAGGCACATGGCAAACAGTTAGGAGCTGTTTTTGTTACTTTTTAGAGCGCGCGGCATTTTGCTTGTTGCCGCGCGCGCGCCTTGCCGTCCATCGCGCTCGGACTTTAGGGTCGGCACCAACGCCTTGGTTGGGGTTGGGTTGTTAGGGTGTAGGGTTTTTCGCCGCATTGCTGCGCGCCAACACAAATAGCGAAATAGTCTCGTTTCTATTTGCCTGACCATTTGCCGCGTTGCAAAAAATGCATGTTTTTCGGTCGTTTCTCCATACGGTATCCAGTCTGCTTTTTCTGCTTAGCCGGATCCCGGCTTAGCCGGAATAGAGATTTCCCGAATTTAGATGTGAAGTGAATTCTGGTAACGAAACATTATATGGGGGCTTTAACTCAAGGATTGACGGTTCATTCAATCAGGCCGATTAGTGTGGCAGGGGTGACAGGGTTGACGATAGGGTTTGGTTTTGATAGGAGCGCTTTGAAAGTGGAAACTGTCGGTTTGATACGAGCGCTTTTTACACGAGCAAGATGCGCGCTCATGTAGCCGCTGACGCGCGAGTAACGAGCGGTGCGCTGTATATTTAGGGTCCGCGCCGTGTCCTTAGGGGGTTGAGGTTGGGTTTTCAGGGTTTAGAGTTTAAACAGCCGCGAAGCGGCTCTTCGGCCACTCCCTTTGAGCCAGATCCCCTCCATCATGAGATCTTCTTTCAAAATGCGCGATGCTTTCAACCATGAGGGGGCGAGGGCGCCTTCCTGCGGCGCAAAAACCCTATACGCGAACCCCAAAACCCCCCATACCAGAATTCACTTCACTTCTTAATTCCATTCATTTTTGGCATCGTTTATTCAAGGAGCAGCTCCCATAGAATCGTCGCCGACAGTTAAACCGACTCGCACGTTCATTGCTGCAAGCTCTGCTGCGAGATACTTGAAAACGAAAGGGAGCGTGACATGCTCGATTCCGCTGCCACTATTACACACTCGACACACGATCTTGCTGGAACATGCGGGATCAAATGATGCAGTTGTGTGACCAATCGTGCCATCACCATCCAGCAAATAGGTGGGTGTTGTTCTTGATGTTGTTGCAGGAGCCAGTATACTTCCGCAGTGCGAACATATCGATGCTACATGTCGATCGGAGCATGCATGCAGTCGATCGTGTACCAAATATGCCGCTCCGTGTGCAAGAAGAGAGTCACGTTCCATTTCCCCAAACCGTATACCTCCACCAGCTCTTCTTCCTTTGATCGGTTGCTGCGTTAAGGGATTGTTTGGACCGACAGATCGAACCTGGAACTTGTCACTTACCATGTGCCTGAGTCTTTGGTAGTAAACAAGGCCAACAAAAATGTCAACTTCAAATTGCTCGCCCGTGAGGCCGTTTACCAAAGTTTCGTTGCCGCAATAATCATACCCATGTGCCTTCAAAACTTTCCCATGCTCTGACAGTGGTGGCAAGAACTCTTCACCACCCATAGCAATCCGGAAAGGGCTCGCGTCTATGAATGATCCACTAAGTGCTCCAGCCTTTGATGCCATGCTTTCTATGAGCATCCCGATCGTCATGCGAGATGGAAACGCATGAGGGTTGATCAGTATGTCTGGACGGATACCGGTGCGCTCAATGAAGGGAAGATCCTCTTCTGGAGATAAGAAAGCAAGAACACCCTTTTGTCCATGCCTTGAGCTGAACTTGTCCCCGATTATAGGATTGCGATTATATCGGAAAGTTGTCGTCAACTTTGTTTCTTTCCTCCCTTTGTCGTTGAAGGTGCTAATCATAGATACACGATCTATCACGGCTTTATCTGAACCCTTGAATCTTTGAAGCTTAGCATGAGCTGTCACGCGGTTGAACACACCACAGAACGCGTCTCCGTTTTGAATCACCGATCCAAGTCGAGCCGTGCCATCAACATCTAGGTGTGTAGTTGAAACCCTTGCGTCTGTCGGGAATCCATATGTCTTGCACGTTGTGCTATCCATATGAAGTTCAGTGCTATGTCGTCCAAACATATCTTCAGATCCCGATGGTATCGTTGTCGTTTCTGTTTTATAAAGCGTTGCGTGAGCCAGTCCTCGTTGTAGAGAGCCCTTATTCATTATCATCGCATCTTCCATATCATATCCAGTATTTGATAGAACAGCGACGACGGCATTCGTCCCAAGGGGATATTCATCGATATGGTAATCGTCGTATGCCATTGTGAGTGCGATCGGTCGTTGAGGTGTTTGTAGACGGTACAGTTTGGTGTCTGGGCGATAGCAGTAAGAATGAAGCGGAACTCCCATGGTCTGTTTACCCATCTGGCACTGATACATGTTACGAGGTGATTGGTTGAAATCTGACCATGGTGTGCAGCTTGCAACTACTGAAAGTACTGTTCCTGGACCATTCTCCTCATGTGTGTGAGGCTGGTAAATATTCTCACCGTCCTGACATCTAATGTGCATGAAGGCCTGCTCCAAGGAGCCAATCTGCTCAATTTTCCCACTTGGATGCTGCGTGACAGGTCTCAGCATGCGAGAAGGCGTGGAAAAAACATATATCCCAGGGAATGCTCCACCGTAGTTTTTAAAGAGCGGTGGAACATACGCGATTTCGAGGTTCAGTGATACTTTATTTGTCTTGGATACTTTAGAGCAACGGAGAGCTGCAACAACAGCCTCGGCATCAGTTGTGCGCGTGAAGCCAACTACAGCGCCATCGACCATAACCGTTAGGTACTCAGGCAGGGTCGGAATGTAAGTCATCCGCCCGTGCACAAGCATGATACCAACTTGTGACAGAACTCTGAGTACTGAGAACATCTCTTGTTGTACTGCGTCACTACGACTCGTTTGCGTTACGTGTACAAAACAAGATGCTGATAAATGATTCAGCAGCCCACATGGACTACCGTCTGGTGTGTGCACAGGGCACAAAAATCCCCATGATTCTGGCAACAGCTTGCGCACTGTAGTTGTTCGCAGCTCTGCGAAATAAGCTCCACGATGCACAGATCGAAAGTGTGAAAGATACCGCAACGTTTACGGTCACAGAGCAACGATAACTTTTTTGATTAGTTGATGAATAGAAATTCACAAGAAGAGATCTGTACTTGCCATGTAATTTAGTTTGTCCGCAACAACTGTGAATCCGGTCGTTTGGCTTAGTCCAAGCCCTGTCCTACTCACAAGGTTTCCCGTTGCAAGGAAGTACTCCATGAGCCTGCCGATATTCATTTTTGATATTGCACTCATGGCGATATGCGACAACCACTCTCCATCATCAATTGAAAAGGACTCGTTGAATTCTTGAAGCAATGTGTCTTTTACTCTTGTCAGCGCATCCTGGAGTTTTTCACGAAACAAAGTCTGCATCAGTACCCCTGGAAGCAAAACTTCATGATGCATCGGCGAATCTGGATTGTCAGGAGAGCACTGTCCGGTGACAAGTGCGTATAGTTTTTGCATCATGAGCAACAAGAGATTGAATTTATCATTGTCATTCTCGAGGTGAATGAAAATATGTTCTTTGATAAGAAGTTTTCCAATGTCAACATTGGTCTCCCATGGATTTGCTCCAAGCCGGCCGCGGAAATGCTCGCCCAGGTAGGACAACGCATGCATCCTGCTCCGAATGCCCTGGCTTGCAACTTCTTCAAGAATGATTTCAACCCGCTTAGTGGCAAACTGTTTTCCTCCGGAGCCTGGAACACTACCAGAAACGATTGCTTGAATTTCTACATCTGAAACGTCCGCAAGGGCCCGCAATATCAGTCCGACTGGCAGAAAGTATTCCTGGCGGCGATGTACAAATGCCAACCTCGCTGAACCATCAGACATATAGTGGACGCGGACAGTACTGCAGTTCTCGTCTGAAGCTACACACCGAATTGCAGTCGCATATTGTGTGTACGTGGGACCCCTTGCTGCATATGCAACACGCTTCATTCCCGTCACATAAGGTCGCAAATCATTGACAACGTAAAATGAAATCGACTTGTTGCTCCACATACAGGGCCTAAAAGATGCCCTCTGCTAAGTATAAAGTATTTGAAAATTTGCCAAATTACCCTGAGACACGTTGGGGCAGAACAGAATTTGAGCTAAATAAGGAAGTCAAAGAAGAAATCATTACTCGAATCAGAGTATGATTGAAGGAGAAATATAAGATGCGATCTTACATGATATAATGCTGGCGTTGCTGGATTAAGAGCCGGATGATACGCTCGATTCCATTCAAGATGAAATATCCGCCGACTTCGTGCCGCTCTTCACCCTTACATATCAGATCATCACCAGATGCTCCCCATAGGTGGCATGCAACGGATCCAACCATAACTGGAAATGTACATAAACGGAACTTCCGGCGAAAAACATTGCCATATTCCCCAAATGACCATGCAAGTGTAGCCGACATTGGCGCCTTATACGTTGAAGAGGACTCGCGGCACTCCCTCGGAAATAGACGGGGATCACGACTGCTCGATGCACTATCACCATCCCTCCATGGTTTTCCGAGGCTAATCTCATCAAACCAAACGTGAACGCGCGAGGTAGGGTCTTTGGTTCCGGGTACTTGCAGGGTAACTTTGCCCAAACGCTTCACCACCTCAGGAAGTCCATGCTGAACGAAATAGTCGAAAGACGCCACGTGATTACGCGCTATGCCTGCAAGTGTCTCCGGTAAGGCTGTAACAGCTTCGCTGGCATGCATGCATGGGGTATGCATCGTCCTATGTCACACCGGGACCGTCCCTTCGTTCCTTCTGCTTGTGAGGTGCGGAACGTCGCGAAAACGGCGGCGGCAGACCTGACACGCTTTCCTGGACACTAACTGTCCACGTCCCGCAGTTCTACGAACGGATTTGCAACAGGAATGTTTAAAATTCAGTATGGTTGATTGCTGCAATAAGATGTTGAGGCCTCGACGGTTGTCCGGTTCAGTGTATCCGTCGCCCGATTCACTTGATAAAGTCAGACGCCCGCCGCACTTATTTATATATATTTTTAAAACGAGGTAAACAATAGCAATAATATCTGGATTTCACGAACCGCAATCTCGCTCGGAAGGATTTTTTTAATTAACTTATTTTAGCGTTGACTTTATTATTACGAATGAAGGTAGCAAATAAATTTATCATATTACGAGATCTATATTTCGTTCGTTCGGGCTAATAACTTAATAACGATGATATAAAATAAACTATAATATATATCTGCTGATGAGCGCCAAATAATAAGTTTTATTATTACGAAGGTAATTATTATATTCGGCATAGCCGATCTTACGGGGATTCACGAAAAAAATTAGTTCGCACCTGGTATCGTTAAACAAGGTCGAAGGTTTATTTTCCCCATACGTTGTAACACATTTTGACATCGTGAACTCAGAATCGTTGGTTTAGCGTTACGTACAGTTGTTCCTTCATTGGACGAAATAAACCATTTTTCTTGAGTCACGTATGAAAAAATTGTCCCATTGTGTTTGCCATACGTGAGGGCGTTTATATATTATATAAACCATTTTTTCACATTTATTTGTTAAATTACACACATATACATAATAATAATTGACATGAACGTGTACGTACGTAATAACGTTATTACGTATCCGCAATTCTATCTACGAGTATCATGATTTAATAACCATGTATGCGGGGGGCTATGCCGACACACCTGGGAACGAACCCACGCAATCACGTTAAACACTACTACTCCTGTTCCTCCATGGAAAATCTTTATTATTATTGATATTTATTTATTTATTTTCTATGCAAGACTCTACCTTATTATTCCAAATGTGACGAACTAACGGACGGATGAGAGTGTTTTGTGAACTAGCACAAGCGTTTTTCATTTCGGCGATATAGGAGTTTCAGCTCAACCGAAGCTCAAACGTGACGACAACGATACACGAGCGTGCAAGTGAGCTTCATGACAATGCTCGTTATCGCTCCAAGCATACAGACACACCACTGGAGCGTGTACCTCAATGCTCCCAGTTACACCAGCACGCTGCGCGTCGACGCCTTCGCGGTGAAAGTGAAGGAAGATGAAAAGGTGGAACAGACGATCGAAAAGATATGTCCCAAGTTCCCAGGAGATTTCATGAAGCGTCGAACAGAAGGATTTGCAGAAAAATGGCAACAAATCCTGTGCATGGGTAATGAACTCGATACTGCTCTCCGCTGGACTGACTTTGGCATAAACTTTGATTGCTCTGCTGTCAGTGTCGTTCTGCGAAATATTGCTGCTGAAGGTTTGTCAAATTTTATCCCGACAATTACAACAGATTTGCTAGAAAAAAGTATTCTCCTTTGAAATCACGAGCTGATATCCAGGAATACAAATCAACGACGATTGCATCGATGATCTTTCGACCGACGATGAAGTTTATGTGTTGTGTGAAAAGAGACCGTCATCTTCATAATCAAGTTCCTTTATAGGGAAAGCTCTCTTGGGTTGCGAAAGCATGCAAGTTTCATATATACGTATATATTATGTAATATTTCAGGTCACTGTCCGACACTTTCCTCCTTCGAGAACATTCAGGGATGACTCGCCGCGCGCAAGAAATTTGCACGCTTCATAATGTTTCCAAAACTTTACGGAGAGCTTCGGTGTGTTCTGGCTTTCCCACTGACACACGGATGCATCCAGATATGCTTGCTGGGGACATGTAATGTCTCACCATGATTCCTTCAGCAGCCAGCAGCTCTTTTAGTTCAAAGGCGTCCCGCCCTTCGACCCTGCAATGTAAATAAAAAGTTCTGCATAAATCACTTAATAGTTCATTAAAACTAACCGACAAAGAATAAAATTTGCTGCAGACGGATATGGGGTCAGGAACGAGCACTGCAGTAGGATATCGAACAGCCGCTCCCGCTCTTCTATGAGCAAATCCTTCACCGTCTGTAAGGGAAGATAAGTCAGCAATCCTAAAATTACGAGACAAAAGATGGCTGAACTGTGTTACCTTCAAATATCCTGGGTTGCTTAGAGCCGCACAAGCTGCCAGCTCAGCTGCAACAGACACATTGTATGGCTGCTTCGCACGCCAGAGGTACTCTATAATTCCTCTAGGAAATGCGCCATATCCGATTCTCAAACCTACAAAATGAACGGTAAGTTCCAACCAATAATAAAGACAAACACAGATTTCTCACCTGCAAGAGCTGCTCGCTTACTAAAGGTGCGCAATACAATGAGGTTGTCGTGATCAATTACGTCCCCTATTCGGCTGGCTCCTGGGCTGCTAAACTCGATATAAGCTTCATCAAGCACAACGAGAACTGGAAGCTTGAGAATTCTATCTAGCGCGTGGGAAGGAAGCAAACTTCCATCAGGGTTGTTTGGCGAGGTCAAGAACACAATCTTCGGGCTGTGTTCATGAACAGCTCGTTCGATCCCTTGCACATCTATGCCAAAAGAGGGACTTTCAAGCCTTGGGACATCAACACATCGGCCTCCTGTTTCAGATCAAAAAAATAGATGCTAAGCTTTTCATGTTTTGAGTTCAAGGAACGCAGAATGCGCACCATTCACGGCGCAATCAAATGCATACATGCCAAATGTTGGGGGGTTGTTGATGATAACATCGTTTGGATCAAGGACGATACGCATCAGTAAATCAATAAGCTATAGAGGAAAACGAGTCAAGGCCGTGTCAATAGGATTGAGCACTTTCGTAGTTCCCATTACCTCGTCAGCACCACAACCTACTAAAAGGTGTTCCATCGGCACTCCACAATCATCTGCCTATGAAATCGATGAGCAGAGAAGATCATGTGGGACGCATATTGCACATACCAACATTTTCCTCAGAGCCCGAGACTCAGGGTCAGGGTATATATGAGGGAACTGGAGGGATGAAAGGGCATCGCCGACCTCTGCAAAAGCAATTGACACAACTAAACATCTCCAGAAAGCACATAGAGACGTGAATCTGTTGGGTTACCTGGGGGTGGTCCGTAGGGGTTCTCGTTCGCATCTAACTTAATGATGTCTTCCGCGGGACGGCCAAGTTGCTCTGTGGATTTCGGGTCAAACGCTCTTAGTCACCAGCAACCAAAGAAGTAACACTTTTCAGGAACAATAAATATTGTCGTCCGAGTTACCGGAAAGAACTTCGAAGGGTACGATTGGCGTATATGGCGCAAGCTGTAATATGTGCTTGCGCACAAAGCGGGAGTTTGGAGGTTTGCCGCCCGTGCAACAAACTTTGCGCTCAGAACAACGGCGCTTTACAAGGTTTGACAATCGGACTGACAGAGTATCCACGTTTCTTGACATGCTAACAGGGGGAATCGTCTGGCGCGGTTTCGCTAGCAATGCTCCTTGACCCGTCAATCTTCTGAATGAAAATGGGAGTGCCGAACTTCGGTTCAACTTGATCAAGACGCCGGCGTATCCTAACCGCAACCACCGTGCGTGGAGTTTGAGTTTGGGTGTGTTTGATTGTTTCTATGTCCGAAACTTATTTTTTCGAGCGCCGCCGCCGTCTTCCGTGTACGAAGTATGTATTTAATATACGCCATACGAAGGACTTCTGATTTTCATAATAAGCAAGGGTGTGACATTTTTTTTTTAAGATATGCATCAG
>Ga0209666_1001410_pt1 | contig 18411 bp, 12 predicted proteins | sample SaaInlV_125m_DNA_FD_184679 | JGI IMG/M metagenome (GOLD analysis project Ga0209666, IMG submission 184679) | Marine microbial communities from expanding oxygen minimum zones in the Saanich Inlet - Saanich Inlet SI037_S3LV_10m_DNA (SPAdes)... | ecosystem: Environmental > Aquatic > Marine >...
TCAGCGAGACGAACGCGTGTTGTGCGCGGGTGTGTAAATGCGGTTTGAACGTGTCGATATTGCGGGCGTCGCGGGAGGACCGAACGGCTCGAGTCGTCCGGCGCGCGCGTTGAAAGAAAAAACACAGTCTATTGCGACTTTCGCGAAGCGAAACCCGAACGCGTCGTCGACGTTTTTGGACGCTCGAGTCCACCCAGATTTGACATCGCGAGCCCGACCCCCTCGTGGTCGGTCCGGGTCGTTCCGCGATGCCGCTCGCGTCGAGCGCCGTCGCGGCGGCGGTGTCATGGGCGGCATCGGGGGCGCGCGCGGGGGCGCGCGAACCCGCGACCCGCGACGGAATCGCGGGCGCATCCCGCGGAATGCCTCGTTCACGAATCAGGCACGAGCGCTGGGTGTCGTCGGCGCGCGGGCCTTCGACAGCCTTCCGCGCCGTCCGCGGCGACGAGGATGATCCGGGTTCCCTGGACGAGAATGATCCACCCCTCTCGCCCGCGCGCGCGGCGGCGGACCCGCGGCGTCCCTCGCGCGATTCGCGCTCGCCCGTCGAGCCTGGCCCGTCGTACTACGCGCGTCCGTCGCGCGCGGACGTCGAGCGTCAATCCTCATCTCGACGCGAAAAAGCAAAGGCTCCGAACGGCCGACGCCGGCGTTCGCGCAACAAAAACGGCGACGTCGCGACGCTCGCCGACGGCGCCGAGGTGTTCCTGATCACAACCGCCGTGGGCGTGACCGCGATGCGCTCCAGCGAACGCGCGGACCTGGACGCGAGACGGTCAAACGCGCGCGACCGCCTGCGTTTGGTGACGGCGGAAAACGCGCATTCGCATTCGCCGTCGTACGAGCACCGCGTCGCGGTGGCGTCGGCGCTGGCGGACCCCGCGCTGTTCGCCGTGCCCGCCCACGGATGGCTCGCCGACATCGCACTCGTCGCCGCGGTGGCGCTGGGGGCTGTCCTGCGCCGCGTCGCGAAGGACGGCGGGGCCGGGAGCGACCCGGGCGACTTTTCGGTTTCGCGAAAAGCCGCGGCGACGTCTGAATCCGTGCTGGCGCGCGTGCGGAGGCTGGAGAGCGCGCACGACCGCGTCGCGCTGGCGTCGAGCCGCAACGCGCGCGACCTCTCGAAGGTTTCCACTCGCGTTCGGCTCGTGCGGCGCGAGCTCTCGCCCGCGCTGAGGAAGGTGGAGGCGGAATCGGCGGCGCGCGAAGCCGAGGCGGCGGCGCTCGACGCGCGGGTCCGACGCCTCGGCGACGAGCTGCGCTCGTCGCAGAGGACGGTGGGCGCTCTGCAGGGGGTCACCGCGAAGCAGTTCGGCGCTCTCGCGAAGGCTCTGACGGAAGTGAAGGGCGAGATACAAAGCCTCGCGAGGCGAGCGTCTGTGCCCGTCGACGATGCCCGCGTCGACGCCGAGAAGCGCGAAGGGCGACGGGAGACGGCGACGGCGACGGAAGCGGTGGAAGTCGACGCGCGCTCGGCGACGACGGAAACAGCGCCTCCCGAGACGGTTCGCAACCTCGACGCCGCGGAGACTCGCGCGTCCGAGAAGGTGACGGCGGAGCCGGTCGCGGACGACGAAACAAACGCGTTCGACGCGGGGGGGAACGTGATGCGCGTGCGCAGACGGAGGTCGCTGACGTTCCGCGTGGGCGGCGTCGCGAAAAAAAGGACGCGCGGATCGGCGGAGGGCGCGGCGGCGTCGGCGGGCGACGACGCGGACGACGCGAACGACGCGAACGACGATGAAGCGGCGTCCGAGGCGCCGTGACCGCGACGCCGTCGTGACCGTCGGCCGGAGGACGTGACTGTCGCCTCGCGGCCCGCGTGGCTCGAATCGGCCCTTCGCGAAAGGGTGTCGGTGCGTCTCTCGTAGCGCCGACTCTGCGTTTTTTCGCGCGTCGAGTTTCTGAACTCAGATCACACCGCACTCTTTCCTAAACGCGTTTCGCCGAACGTCGCAAGTCTGCGCCGCTGAATCGAAAAGATCTTCGCGTCCGAGAAACGTGTGCGTTTTTCCACGCGGCAGATCTTCACGAAGCGCCCCCCGGGGCGACGCACAGAGCCGCACGCGCGTCGCATCGCGCGTGACGTTTGAGGTCATCGCCCGTTTCGATCGACACCGCGCGCTCGCGCGTCCCGTCCCGCGATGCAGCTCGATTTCAGCGGCGATGGCTTGCCCGAGCCCTCGTTCGAAAACGCGGTGGACCACGACGCGGCGGGATTCGCCACGGTGCCTGTGTGCGGGGTCCCGCTGCGCCTGCGGCAGTCCGAGATCCTGGGAGGCAGGCTTTGGACCGGAGGCTTGCGTCTCGCGCTCGAAATCGAACGCGGCGTCGCGCTCCGCGAGCTCGGCGAAGGCCGCGACGGCGCGCCCTCGGACGGAACGAGCCTCGAGGGAAAGCGCGTGATCGAGCTCGGCGCGGGGTGCGCCGGCCTCCCCGGCGTGGCGCTCGCGCTGCGGCACAAGATGCGCGTGACGCTCTCGGAGCACCCCGACGTCGTGCCCATCCTGCGCGAGAACATCCGCTCGGTAAAGGAGCAGGTCGCGGCGCTCGCGGAGGAGGGGAAGCTGCCGCGCGACGTCGCGGAGGCGGTCCGCGCCATGCGTGTTGTGGCGTTTGACTGGCGCGACGAAGCGGCGCTCGCGGCGTACGCGACGGATGCCGAAGCGACACAACCGTCAGTCAGAGGAAACGGTATCCAAAGTGAAAACGTCGGAGGGTTCCCCCTGGTGATCTGGGCGGACGCTGGGTACTTCTCCGACCACGGTCTGCTCCTGCGCGCCGCCGCCGCGACGTGCGCGCCCGGGGGGGTGATACTCGCGACGGAGTCGCTGCGCAGCGAGGCGGCGACGCGCGGGTTCCGCAAAGCCTTCGGCGCGAACGGGCTGTTCGCCGTGCGCGTGCTCGGGGACGGCGACCTGCGCATAGACGAGACCTGGACGCTCGCGATGGAGTGGCAGAACCGGAGCGAGGGCAGGCTGGCGAGGCGGGCGGTGGCGCAGGGGACCTTCGACAAGAAATACGCCGCCCGGATAGAGCGCTTTCTGCCGCCCGAGCGGAAATCGAGATGATTTCGGTGGAAGCGTTTGGAGGTGTCGGGATCGGCTGACTCGGTCATAATTTACTGAATTCAATGACTAAACACTCTCTGAGGAACGCTGCGTTTGATTCGCCAATCGGAGCGCTCACAGCCCTCCATTCTCTCGGCCAGCTTTTCCACGTCGACTGCTTTGGTGACTGTGCAGGACCGCCCCCGCCGCGACCTGCCCCGCGCACACCCGCCAGCACGTGATCATGCAGGCCATCACCGCTTCCAACACCCTCGCCGCGCCTAAGGTTGCCGCGCGCAACCTCGGCGCGCGCCGCACCGTCAAGGCGCTCGCCCCCAGGTGCGTCCGGTGCTTTATCCGCGTCCGCGGCCAATAGGAGGCACCGCGCGATTTTTCGTGACAGTCGGCGTCTGACCTCGCGTTCCCTCCCCCTCTCCCTCAGGCCGGTCGCCCCCAAGCGCCGCGGCATCTCGCTGGTTGTGCAGGCGAAAGAGACCATCAACCAGACCACCGGCTACATCGGCAAGGACAACTCCGGCAACGGCAACATCTTCGCCATCGAGCCCAAGCAGCTGTACACGGAATCCCCCACCTCGGACAAGTACGCCAAGGTTGGCCTCGGCGGCATCCCCGGCGTGATCCTCGCGTGCGGGATCCTCGCCGGAGTCTACTTCGCCACCACCACGCTCGGTTCGTTCGAGGAAACCAACCAGGAGTTCGTCAACTACCAGGGACAGAGCCTGTCGTACTACATCGACCTCTTCCAGTGAGCAATCAGTCGCGGTGTCGAGGGGGCGAGCGCGCGCGGAAAGCCGGCGACTGCCGCGAGACGAGGTCCGCGCGCGTGCGCGGCGACGGGTCTGTGCGTCTGGTGAGAAAGCCCCGCGCGGAACACGCGCGCCGAGACCGAGATCGTCTCCGTTGTAAGTAACCAAGAAGACCTTGTGAACGAACGTCTGTCCGCGTAGACTTCTTGTTTTTTCACCTTTTTTGTGTCGTTTCGTTCACGCGCCAACTCGCAGTCTCGCGCGCGCGCGCTCCACGCCGCGCGCGATGACGTCCGACGACGAGGACGAGCGCATGCAGGCGCTGTGCGACGACTTCGAGGAGCTCTGTCGTCAGCTGCGGTACCACCAGAAAGAGTGCGTGCGTCCTCGTGCCACCCGTCGACCGAATCTGCCACGCGCGCGAGTCCGCCTCGACGCGCGCGTTCGCGTGCGCTTCTCGCGTCAGACCCTCTGACCCTCCGACCCCCTCCCTCCCACACCGCTCCCCGCAGCTGGTGCGTGCGCAACCCGGCGTACGCGTACCAGGGCCCGCCTCCCGTTTCCCTGGCGGAGCGTCTGGAGGCGCTGGCGCGCGACGCGCGCGACGTGAGCGAGGAAGATGCCGAGATCGCGGAGGAGTTGGCGCGGCAGGTCCGCGACGAGGCGGAAGCCGGCGCCGCGGAGGCTGCGCGGAAAGCCGCGTTGGAGGCACGCATCGAAGCGCGCGAGGCTGAGGCTGAGAAGGCGCGCGCGGCTGTGCGAGAAGCCGCGCGCGACGCCGAGCGACGAGCCGCCGCGTCCGCCGCCGCCGCGCGGATGAAGTCGGACTCGAGCGCTGTGTCCGCGGCGACGACGCGGCGTCGCCGCGCCGCCACCGCCGCCGCCGCGCGCCTGCCCACTTTGTTCGACCTCGAGGCGCTCCCTGACTCTGTCGTGTCCCTGGTGCTCCGCGAGATGGGCGACTACGAGCTCGCGGCGACGATGTGCGCGTCGCGTCGGTTCCAGAGAATCGCGACGCTGGACGACGAGTTGTGGGGCTTCGTGCAGCGCAAGCACCGGCGATGGCCGCGGCGGCCGCGACGCGGCGAGACGTGTCGCGCCGCATTTCAGCGCGGGATCCTGGTGGACGCCGGCTGGCGCCGCGCGCGTTTCGACAAGAAAGAGCACCGCGCGCACTCCGAGTACGCGCAGTGCGTCGCGCTGCGAGGGGACGTCTTCGTCAGCGGATCCGCGGACAAAACGCTCGCCGTCGTCGGACTCCCCCCGCGCGCGCCGGAGCCGCAAACGGAAACCTCCGCGGCGTTTGGTCCGGTTGGTCCGTTCCGCGCGTTTGCGTCTACCGGGTGGGAACGCGTGCTCGGTCGCGCCGTGGGCCACGTGGACGCGGTGACGTGTTGCCGCCTGACCGGTGGCGACGCGGCGGACGGAGGCGCGCCGACGACGCTCTTCAGCGGCGACGCGCGCGGCGAGATGCGCGTCTGGGACCTGACGCGCGGAAACTTTTTCGATCCGTACGAACGCGTCGTCGAAGGAACGTCGGACGAAACGTACGTCGACGAAACTTCGTCCGACGGTCCTTCCACTTCGGAGTGCTACTCGATCCCCTGCGTCTCGTCACACCTGCTGTCCTCGCCGGCCACCGGTCTGCCGCACGCGCAGTTCTTCGACGTGCGTGACGACGGCGGCGGCGCGGCGGCGCAAGCTTTGGCGTGCGCGAGCGAAAGAGCCGGCGCCGGCGTGCACGTGTACGACTGCGCGCGGTTCGGCGCGGCGACGCGCCGGTTCGAACTCGGCGCCGCAGCGTACGGCGTCGCGTGGGGCGGCGGGTCATTTGATAGGCACGTCGTGTACGTCGCGTGCGACGACGGCATCGTGCGCCGCTGGGACGCGCGAGACAGCTCGGGGAGGCCCTGCGACGCGTCCGCGCGCGTGGAGAACGCGTCGCCGTCGTTCGCGGCGTCTCGCGAGTCTCGCGACGACCCGACTTTTGCGGGTCCGGGTCCCCTTCATCGACCCGCGGTTGCTCGAACGCGTACGAACGCGGCTCGGTGCGTCTCCGCGGACGGCGACCAGTTCGCGTTCGGCAGCGCCAGGGGCACCGTGCACGTGCGCGACGCGCGGAAGCCGTCGGCGCCGCTCTGCGCCGAGAGCGAAAACGTGCGGTGGCACGACGACTGCGTCAACGCGGTGGCGCTCGACGCGCGGCTGCGGCGGGTCGTCTCGGGGGGGGACGACGGGTACGTGCGGTGGCGGCGGCTCCCGCTCGGCGGCGACTTCGAGTTCGAGGACGACACAGAGAGTGGCAGTTCTTTCGTGTTACCGGACGACGACTTACCGGCCTCGCGGAGGGAAAACGACAAGGCCTCGCGGACGGAGGATGACGCGTCGCGCGCGCGAAGAAACAAAACAGCGCGGCGCGCGCGAACGGCGCCGCCCGCGCTGTGCACGGGCGTCGGCGCGCTCGCGGTTGCGTTCGACCACTCGCGCGTGGTGGTGGGGTGCGTGGACAGCACCGTGCGCGCGTACGACGCCGTGACCGGCGAGGACTTCGTGGACGCGGACGCGCTGCGCGCGGCGTGGCGCGAGGTGTGTCTGCGCGCGCGCGACGCCGGGAACCTGCTCGAGCGCCCGGCGGTGAGCGGCGGCGAGCTCTCCGCGAGCCTGGACTGGGGGAACTACAGGGCGTGAAGGCGGACGGTAGTCATACTACAAAGTCGTAGACGCGAGCTCTGAGCTTCTTGCTAGACCTTCTACTAGACCTCCTAGACCTTAGTCTATACCTTCTAGAGACCGTGAGATAGACGCGTTTCCGGGAAAGCGCGCGCGAGCTCGGGCGGCACTTTGTGCGGTTTCTTCCAGCGCGCGGGCGAGCGCGCGAGCGTCGGCGCGCGTCCCCGAGAAGTCGTACCAGCACTCGAAACGTCCTCGCGTTCGGTAATCTGGCGGACTGGCGGGTCGTCTCGGTTTCGTGTGCTTTTCCAAGCCGCGGCTTCTCCGAGGGCTCACTCGGGAGAGGCGCTCCCGGTGTGCTGAGTGCTCGGCGATGGCGTCGCGGGAGCCGCAACGCCGGTCGGGCGCGGGGCCTGTATCGCGCGATGCGGCGGCGGCGCCCGTCCGCGCGCGCACCACCACCGAGCAGCGCTCGGTGTCGACCGCGATGTGGTGCCGAGGGATATCCCTCGTGATTCTCATCCTCGGGTTCGTGGTGGGCGTGCTGTACGCCTCGGCCAAGATGCGGTTCGTCGAGGATGTCCTGCCCAAGATAAGCGGTACGCGCCTCCGAGGTCCCGCGAACGTCTCGCGCGCGCCCCCGCGACGCTCCCGCGCTCCCGCCGCGCCCCGCGCCTCGACGCGACCCGCGTTCTCGTTTCCGTTGAGAAGCATCATGCTCTCCCTCCGCCACGACGCGCCGACTTTTGTCTCGCCGACTCACCGCCCATCCGAAACGACGTCGCGCTCCTAAACGAATCTCCAGACCCGTTCACGTTCTGGGCGTTCAACGTGGTGGTGGCCTCGTTCGCGGTTGTCCCGGGCGCCGCGAGCGCCACGAGCATCGCGGCGGGCGTCATCTACGGCACGCCGCTCGGCGTCGCGCTCGTGGGTTCGTCCTGCGCGGTGGGCGCGGGGGTTTCGTTTATCATCGCGCGCTACGCCGCGCGGCCGATTGTCGAGAAGATTTTTCTACGCGGCGACGGCGACGCGAGCAAGTTCGCGGCGCTGGATCAGGCGGTGATGCGCGACGGCGCGCAGATCGTGCTCTTAACGCGTCTCTCGCCCCTCTCGCCGTACGTCGCGATGTCCTTCGCGTTCGGACTCACCGCCGTAGACTTCGCGCCGTACATCGCGGCGAGCGCCGTCGGCATCCTGCCGGCGTCCGCGCTCTACGTCTACCTGGGGGACACCGGACGGCGCGCGGCGGGCTCGGGCGCGTCGGGAACCTCTAAGCTGGAGATTGCGTTCTACGTGTTCGGGCTGATCATGACCGCGCTGGTCACCGTGCGGATCACGAGGCTGGCGAACGACGCGCTCGGCGCGAGAACGAACGCGAAGGGAGGCTCCAACCAGTCGACGCCGCGCGAGGGGCGCGCGCGCCGCGACGCGGCGGCGGCGGCGGCGGCGGCGAAGCCGTCGGCTTTGAACCTTTTTGGATTGCTCGGGTTCGGGAACCGGGTTTCGAAACCCGGTGGTCGGTCGGGGACGCGCGGGGACGCGTTCGGCGGGGACGGGGACGACTCAGACTTCGACAGCTACTACGACACGGACGAGGAGGACGAACGCGCGGGGATGCTGGAGATGGCGGAGCGCGGGGACGGGAGAGCGCGTCGCGGCGACGACGACGCGCCGGAGACGCAGTTGGAGGTTTCGGAACCCGCGGGGACGGGGGACTCTTCTAGACGAAACAGCGGCGTGTTTCTGGTGTCGGACCCGCTGGCGGGCCCCGCGCCTCTCGGGTCGCCCACCCCGAAGAAATGAAACACCGTAGGACCCTTAGGACGAGCGCGCTTAGGTATAGCTCGCGCGCGCGGCGCGCCGCGTCGGTTGAAAACAAACACGACACGACGTATTTATGACCCTCTCCGACGCCCTCGTCGCGTCATTTGATCCGCGCGCGAAACGATGGCGGGCGTGTCCTCGCTCGGCCGCGTCTCCGCGTTCCTGCCTCGCGCGCGGGCGTCTCGCTCGCGCGCGACGCGACGCGCGACCGGCGGCGCGCGCGCGTCGGCGTCCTCGGCGGTGGGTCCGAGCGACGACGCGGCGGAGTACCGTGTCTTGGCGTTCGAGGATTCGTACGACATTCGCGCGTTGCTCAAGAACGCGGACGTGCGGATGGGGCACTTCGAACAGAGGTGGAGCTCAGAGAACGCGGTGGAGGTGCTCCGCGAGTTCGGCAGAGTGGACGTGCTGCTGCTGGACTTCTACCTGCCTCCGGTCACGGGCCTCACGGTGCTGCAGCAGGTGAACGAGGCTGTGCTGGCGGGCGCGATCGAGAGACCAAGACACGTCGTGGGGATGAGTTCGGTGTCGTCGTGCAACAACCGGCTCGTCGCGGAAGGCGCGGACGCGGGGTTCGTCAAGTGGGACGTCGGACAGTGGGAAGGCTGGGCTAGGGACAGATGGTGACGTGAAACGAAGGATGACGCGAGAAGCTCGTTTGTTTTCTTTTTTTCGTCGCGCGCTATCGCTCGTCGTCCTCTCCACCGGCGCGGCTCCCGTCCGACGACGCTCTCTTCTCGCCGTACAGCTCCGTCTCGACGGCGGCGAGAAGCTCGCCCCGCCTGAGCTTGGAGTATCCCCTCATGCCCCTCTCTCGCGCGATGGAAATCAGCTGCTCGCGCGTCATCGTCCGCACCTCGAACCGGCGGTCCCAGTCGGAGATCTCCGCGCCGATCAATAGCCGCTCGCGCGCCAGCCGCTCGCGCTCGCGCGTCTCCTCCAGATCGATCGCCGCGCGCAGTTTGCCCTCCTCAATCTCCTCGCGCATCCGCGCCGCGGCGATCTGCGTCGCGCCGATGGCGCGCCCCACGCCGCGCACGGTGAGCTCGGGCGGCTCCGGCATCTCGGGGAGCCGAGGGCGCGAGAGGGACAGCGTCTTGCCCTTGGGAAGGCGGAACCCGAGCCCGGAAGGACGCAGGGGGTCGTCTCCGCCGCGCCATGAGTCTCCGGCGCTCGCCTCGGAAGTATCATCGGGCTCGCTTACCTCCGCCGCCGCCTCGCGCTCCTTGACGACGGCGCTCTCTACGAACGCGTCGAGCACCGAGCGCGCCTTCGGCGCGTCCAGCGCGCGTTTCGTCTGTGTCTGTTTCGGTTCACGTCTCGGTTTAGGCTTCAGGGTTTCGGACGGACGCGCGAGTCGCTTTTCGACATCCGCCGCCACTCGCGTCGTCTCGGCTTCAAACGCGAGGCGCTCAAGCTGCACGTGCGCGGCGCACGCCGCCGCCACCGCCCACGTCCCCGGGTCTTGCGGGTCGAAGCCCTGTACGGCGTACGCGACGCCGTACAGAGCCGCCCACCGCAGGTACCTCTGCGCCCTCCGCGCACGCGCGTCGTCGTCGGGGTCGCGGCTCGACCCGGCCACCTCGCCGCCCATCGCCGGCAGAAACCACGCCGCGAACCCGAAGAGAGGCAAACAGGAAACCGCCCCCGCGACGCCCCAGCGCGTTCCCGAGTCGTCCTCGTCCGAGTCCGGGGAGTCGACGGGCCTTTGCGCTTGGAAGTCGGCGCTCAGCGCGGGGCGCGCGCGGAGCGCCGCCGAGCCCAGGCCCAGGAGCACGCCCGAGCCCACGAGCAGGTTCAGCGCGCTGGACGCGCCCCCGGCGTCCGCCGCGACCGCGCGAGCGACCAACCTGGCGCGCGTGGCACGCTTGCCTCGTGGATGCGCGACGCGCGTCCCGCTCCAGGGACGACGCCGACAGGCCGCCGCCGCCGCGCGCACCGAGGCACTCGCCGAGGGCGTCGCGCGGATCGCGCACGCCGTCGGTGCCATCGCCGACCCCAGCGATGACCCGTGCGCGCCTTCCCGCGCGACGAAGGATGGTCGTGTCGTTGTTTGCCGTGTCCGAGAGACAGCTCGGCCCGCGTTTCTCGCGAGAGAAGAGCAGCGCCCAGCAGGAGCCGATTTGAAAACCAGACTAAAAACCCATACAGACCCATAACCGAGTCCAAGTCAACGATTTTTGAAAAGGCAAAAGCGCAGGAGAGATGGTTGTTCCACGACCTTCGCGCGGCCCGCGCCGCAGAGCCGGCCGCGCCTGCTTTCGGCTTAGCCCCCAGGTGACGCTCGGAGCGAGGCTCGGGCGAGGGGGAGAGACGGGCGCGATGCCGCCCAGGCCGGCGTCCTCGTCGTCCTCGGACTCAACCAGCTCCTCGAGCTCGTCGGAATCCGATTCCTCGTCGTCCGTCTCCACGCCCAAGACCGCGCCCCGCGCGGTCTCGGGCGCGAGGGACGCGCCCGAGGATGCCGCGGCGGCTGCGGTGCGGTACATGGACGACGATGAGCTCAACGATAAGATGCGCCGCGCACAGGAGCGCCTGAAGGGCCTGGACAACCACGTCGCGGACCTACGCAAGCGCTCCATCGAGCACGACGCCATGTCGAAGGGGAAGCTGCCTCCCGAGCAGACCGCGGCGTACCTGGAGAAGGTCAAGGACCTGGAGGCGAAGCGGCGCGAGCTGCTCGAGCGCCAGATGGACGTCGGTGAGAAGCTGCAGCGCGCCGCCACCACGAACGGCACGCTCAACCAGCACAGGCACGGCGGCACGCCTCGGCCCGAGCGCGAGCACAAAAGACGCGAGCTGGTGGACCGACTGCGCCGCGAAGAGGCCGCCGCGCGCGAGCGGCTCGCCGCGTACAAGGGTGGCAGCGGCTGGAACGAGGCGGACGCCGCGCACAGAGCCGCGGTGGACCGCGCGAACGCCGAGGCGGCGGAAGCGGCCGTGGAGGCTGAGCGCGAGCGCGAGCGCGAGCGCCTCGCGGCGCTCGGCAGGCGCCACGTCGAGGAGGAGCCTGAGGATGACGTGCGGCAGCCGCCGGGACCGCCGCCTCGCGGCGGCGGCGGTCCGCCGCCGCGCCACGACCCCATGCGCCAGTCGCACCAGTCGTACCGCGGGACCAACCGCGGCACGTATCGCGACGGCGCGTACGACGACGAGGACTCCAGGCACGGGCGGGGCCGAGACGGGCGGGACCCGTACGTCAACCAGGGGATGCATCACGGCGCGGGGTTCCCGGGGATGATGCCGGGGATGATGCCGGGGATGATGCCCGGGATGATGCCCGGGATGGGCCCGTACGGCATGATGCCCGGGATGTACGGCATGAGTCCGTACGGGCAGGATCCGTACGCGCACGCGCAGCGCGACCGCGAGGAGCGCCGGCGCGAGGAAAAGAAGGAAACCCCCGACTACGCGGCGGCGCTCCGCGCGCAGGTTGACGAGCTTCAGAAGTCGCTGGCGAGCCTGCTGGAGGTGGCGAAGAAGGGCAACGGCCTGGGCGGGACCGGGGCAGAGGGGAGCGGCGGGCGCGTGTCTGACGTGCCCGCGCTCCCCGACGAGATCAAGGACGACGCCGAGATCAAGTCCCTCTACGCGCAGCACCTGCGCGAGATGCTCAAGATGCAGCTGAACATCGGCCGCGAGAGCCGCGCCGTTGAGCTCGAGCGTCTGCGCACGGAGATGCTCCAGCTCAAGGACGGGATCATGACGCAGCCGCACGCGGGGCACCACGTGCCTCCGGCGCACGGTGCTCCGGCGCACGCGCCGCCGTACCCGCCGCCGCAGTACGCGTACCCACCGCCGTACGGCGCGCCTCCGCACGGGTACCCGCCGCCGTACGGCCAGAGCCCGGCGCCGCCGTACGGCGCGCCGCCGCCTTACGGCCAGAGCCCGATGATGATGAACGACGGCGAGATGCGACCGACGGGGCCTGGAGGGTTCCCGGTGGACGACACACCCGGGGGACCCGCGAGGCCGGCCTCGGCCTCTCCCGGCCCGGGAGAGGGCCTGGACGCCGTCGCCGAGGGTGCCGAGGGCGCGGCGGACGCCAAGTCTGACTACTCGTACGGGTCCGGCAGCGACTCCGGCTCGGCGTACGGCTCGGACTCGGACTCGTACATGACCGACGACTCGCGCGACCGGCTGCGGCGCGGGCTCGGGCGCGACTTCCCGCGGGTCACGGTGCGGGTGATGATGGAGGGCGCCGGTCCGATGGACCTGAAGGACTCGCCGGCGCGGCTGGTGGCGGCGCTGTACGAGGGCCACGAGCCTTCGCTGGACGTCTCCGGCGCGCCGCTCCGGTCGCGCGGCCCGCTGATGGAGCCCTCGTCGCACGACCGCGGCGGCGCGGCGAGGTACAAGTGGCGCGCGCGCGTCTCCCTGCGCGGCGTGCAGGTGACGGCGGCGACCAAGCTCGTGCTCGAGCTGCACGCCGCGCACGTCATCAAGGATGACGGGTACGGCGGCGGCGCCGCCGTCGGCTCGGAGGAGGTGGTGGCGTGGGCGCACATCCCCGTGCTGGACAGCAACGGCGAGACACCCAGCGGGCTGCAGGTCACGCCGCTGCTGCAGCTGCCGCTCATGCTCTCCGCGGAGCGCACGCAGAGGCTGGAGGGGAGCCGCGTGGAGGTGAGGGTGTGGACGGAGCCCGAGAACCCGTCGCGATCGCCGTCGCCGCCGGGCACGCCGCGCGTCGGCGGCGGCGTCGCGGGCGGGCACCTGGAGGACCCGATGGGCGGCGGCGCCGTGGTCGAATCCGCGGAGCCCGCGTGGCTGAAGGGTGGCGGCGCTGCGCAGGCAGAGGTGGAGGCGAACCGCAAGGAGGACGTGCCTGGTGTGCCTCGCCGCGCGTGGCGCGAGGTGCGGCACGTGGGCGCGGGTGGCGCCGGCGGTAAGGGCGAGGCGTTCCAGCCCGGCGACGGCTTGGTGTTCTGCGTGGACGCCGCGCGTTTCCTCCCCCCGAACGTCACCATCACGCGCGTGGTGGGGCGCGTGATCAGCGCCGCGGGCGAGCAGCTCGCGCCCGACTTCATCATCAACGCGCGTCTGGACTCGCTCGCGTTTTCGCCGCGGTTCCACAACCGGCAGCGGTTCGCCACCGGCCGCTGGAACAACGCGACGGCGACGGCGCTTCTGCAGATCGAGACCATCGAGAAGGGCACGAGCCAGCAGCGCACGGTGGGGTACGTCGTGTTCCCGTTCTTCGTCGACCCGGAGACGGGCGAGCCCCCGACGCAGACTATGGCGAGGGGCTACCGCCTGAAGGAGGGCGGGTGGCAGATTCCCGTGTACGCGGCGACGGCGTCGTCGTCGGGAAGCGGGTTCTCGCTCAAAGAGGTGCTCGCGCGTCCGAAGATCCCGTGCGCGTCCGTGTTAGTGCGCGCGCTCGTCGCGACGAGAGCCGACGCGCCCGCGAACAAAGCCGTGCCGCAGTACGAGGACGGGGGCTACGACTCCTCCATCACCTACCCCGTCGCCGTCGAGCGCCGGCTGTTCGCGCACCGGCTCTCGCAGCCAGGCCCGCCCGTGCGCGAGGCGATGCTGGATCTGGCGCGCAAGACGTTCGCGCCCAACGTGTTGAGCGGCATGACCGAGGGCGACCTCGAGCGGTGGATGGCGAAACGGCTGGAGCGTCCGGAATTCTCCAACGAGAAGCCGCTGAACTACCGCCGCTCGGACCCGTACGTGCCCGACTTGGGGTTCCACGTCGCCGTGGACGGCGCGTACCGGCTCTCCAAAGCCGCCTTCCACGTCGCCGTCACGTCGCTCTTCCCGCCCGGCACCTTCTACAGCAGCAAGGCGAGCGACGACGTGGTGTTCACGCAGCAGCCGGACATCACGTCGCAGCTGCAGGCGCCGCGGTGGCGCGACGGGTTCCACGCCAGGCAGCACGTCATACACGAGCCCAACCTGGTGGTGATCGTGGACATGCGCGCGCTCGTCGGGCGCACGGCTACGCCCGTGGGGTGGGCTTTGCTCCCGCTGTTCGAGGAGGGGAGCGAGTACCTGGCGAGCGGCGCGTTTCAGCTGCCGCTGTTCCAGGGCCCGGTCCCTCTGCCGCTTTTACAGGACCTGGTCAAGGCGCAGGCGGAGGGCAAGGGCGTGATGGAGGTGATCGGCGGGTGGCTGGACGACAAGAAGGTGAAGTTCACCGCGGACAAGAGCTCAGTTTATGTGCGCCTGTTAGAGGACCAGAGATTAGGCATGCTTCCCGAGCCCTCAGGGCCCAACACCCCAGGCGTGTCTATGCCGTCGTACGTCGGCGCTAAGCTGGAATCCGCGTTTGTGAAGAAGAGCGTCGGGAAGCCGTACGCGAAGAACGTCCCGCGAGGCGTCCCCGCGGAGGAGTACGTCACGGAGAGCAACTCTTTGAGCGCGGCGAGCCTTGGTTTGCCGTACGTGCGCGGGAGCGCCGGGTTCGGCGCGGGCACGAGCGTCGGGTACACGGACTCCGTCACCGACGACGACACAGGCTCGTACTTGAGTTGAGTTGAGTTGACTGAAGCGGCGTCACGGAGGAGTCGAGGAGCTTTTGACGCGCGCGACGCGACAACTAGCGTGTTTTTAAAAAACGAGAGGTGTTTTCGTCCTTCGAAAGGCCGTTACGAACGCGCCGAGACGGTCGCGAAGCGTATACCGCGCCGTCTAAGTCTTCCCGTGCGCCGTCTAAGTCTCACCGTATCTCTTTCTCGACGCAGCTCGCCCGCGTGCCGTACGCTTTCGCCTCACCAGAGCTTGGGGATGGGGTCGCCCCTGCGCTTGACGGAGGTTTTGAACTCCTGCTGCATGTCCCTGGTTTTCTCCGCCGCGCCGGTGGCGAGGCCGGCGACGCACAGCGACACCACCGCCGGCGCCTCCTGGCCGAGGATGCCTCCCACCATCCCCAGCGCGAGCCCGGCGCCGCACGCCACGTTCGCCACGTTCACCAGCTTCGCCTCGAGCTCGCCCAGCTCGGCGAGGCACTCGCGGCAGTGGCGGCAGTGCCTGGTGTGTCTGTCGTACCGGTCCAGTTGCTGCGCGAGCGGCTTCACCTTGCTCGCGTCGTCCTCGACGCCCTCCGCCCAGCGCACGCCGCCGCCCGCGTGCTTGTCCATCCAGTTCCTGAACCCCGCGACGCCCGCGTCCGCGGGCGTCGGCAGGTAATACGAGCTCTTCCAGTCTTTATCGACAACCTCCATCGCCACCTCCACGCCGTGCATAGCCTGGATGTCCTGGTCGCCGAGCGTGTACGCGGCGTTCCCGTACACGCCGTGGTTCATGCCCACGCGCACGAGCTCCGGCCGCGACGTCTGCGTCTGCATGTACCACCGGAACAAAAGGTCGATCGGTCCGGTGACGAGCGAATTGAGCCGGTCCGCGGTGGTGATTTTTTTCCGCCCCGCGCCCTGCACGGCGGTGCGCTGGTGCGCCTGGAACTTGGTGAACATCAGGCACCTTCCGGGTTCGGTGGGCGCGTACAGAATCGCCGCCGAGAGGTACTTTGCGCCGTCGGCGTCGACGTACTCGGACCTACTCGAGCACGGCGCCGTGAACACGCGCTCGGCAGAGATGGTCTTGTTGCCCTCGTTGTACCCGCCGTGGTCCACCACGAACCCCGAACCGTTCATGCTTCCTTGCCGCACGGCAAACTCAGTCATCGGCGAAAAAGGCACGTTCTCCGATTTCGACAACGACCCGGTGTTCTCGTCGTAGCGCGCGTGGAGCCACTCGGCGTGGCTCGGGTCAAACTGGTTCTCGAGCGCGGGCGCGTACCCCACGGGGAGCTCCACCATGCCCCACTCGCCCGTGAGCTCGCCCTGCTCGGCGAGCGCGGTGGCCACGGGCGTGGCGGACGCCTCGAGCCACGCGTCCGCGCCGCTCGTGGGCCACACCCAAAGCACGCCCGCCTCGGCTTTGGCGGGGAAGGTTTCCGCGCACGACCGCGGCGACGCGCAGGCGGTTTTCGCCGCCGCGTCGTCGACGGACATCGGGATCGCGGCGGCTTTGCCGTCCGTCTCGAACGCCCAGCCGTGGTAGCGGCACGTCAGGCGGCCGGTCTCGTCCAGGTACCCGAGCGACAGAGGCGCCATCCTGTGGGGGCAGGAGTCGCTCGCGACCGCCCACGCGCCGTCCGCGCCGCGCCACGCCACCATCGACCGGCCCAGCAGCTTGAGCTTGTTCGGCACCGCGGGATCGAGGAAGTCCACGGGGCTCACGGGGTACCACGCCTTGTGCCAGTCGAACTGGTCCGTCGAGGACGCCGACTCGGCGGCAGGGCTCGCGGCGGGGGGCTCGGAGACGCTCATCGCGCGGACGGAGACGCGGCGCGCGCGGCGAGGCGCGTTCGCGCGGGCGACGACGCACCGCTGGTTCGCGGCGCGGAGCGCGGCGTTCGGTCGCGCGCGACGCGACGAGAGGGGGGCGCCGCGAGCGGCGAGCGCCAGCGGCGACGCGGCGGCGAGGGCGGCCATATCGCTTCCGGGACGTGCGGCGTGAGCGGCGGCGCGAGACGGAGTGAGCGCGGGCGAAGGCGTTGTCGCGTGTCGCCGATGACACCGCATCCGACAAGCGTTTCGCCGAGCTCGCCACCAATCAGCGACCGGCGTTGGGAGATTCTCGATCGCGAGAAGTTTTACTCGGCCAAGGTGCCCACTGCTCGTTCTCGACGTCGACCGCCGCGGGCTATGCGCCGTCACACCACGCCCCGCGCGCGTCGACCGAAATGCCACACGCGGTCGCCTGCGCGCCGCGCGCGCCGTGCGTCGCCGGCGCCTCGGTGTCTCGCCGTCGCGCCCCCCCGTCGCGTCGCGCCTCCCCCGCGCGCGGCGCCTCGTCCCGAAACGCGTCCGCGTCGGATAATCTTCTTCCCCCAACGGAGTGGGAGCCCCTCGAGGTCCGTCGCGCGTTCAGCGCGGAGGACAGCGAGGAGCACGGCGCGCTGGCGCAGTTCATGCGCGACGCGGGCTCGTGCCTGGCGGGCACGGACACGAGGTTCATCGTGATCGGGGATGCCATCCTCGAGACCGTCGCGCCTTTCCCCGCGACGCCGCGTTTCGCCGTGCTCGGCGCGAAGGGCGTGTGCTGCACGCTGGCGAGCGAGGACAAGACGTTCGAGGCGCACGTGTTTCTGAAAACCATCAGGGAGGTGGCGCTGGCGCGCTCCGAGCGCGGCGGGCGGAAGATCTACGCCATCAGGTTCTTCGGGGAACCGCCGAGCGCCGGGGGCGGCGACGGCGCCGACGCGCCGCCGCCGAGGCCCAAGCTGACGTGCGTGCTGCACGGCGGCGAGAGCGGCGAGGTGCCCGCCGCGGCGGTGGAGAGGTGGGAACGGCTCGCCGAGAAGTTGGCGTGAAACAAGTATCGTTCGATTATGTTGTAGTGTACGGATACGCGGCGCGAACACGCGATGAGAAAAAGCGCGTCGGGAGGCACGCGGTCGAGCGTCGAGCGTCGAGCGTCGAGCGCGCGAGATGTCGAAATGCCTGAAAGCCGAATGCCAAAAAAAAGATCTGCAGACACGTCGCTTTTCGAAGAACAGCCCACTTTGCCGCCGCCCCGCCAGATCGCCCGCACTGTTCCAGCACACTCGCCACACCATGGGTCCCAAGATCGAAGAAATCGAGGACGAGCTTCCTCCCCTGGAGGACGTCGACGATGCCTCCACCGCGGAATCCGGCGACGCCAAGGTACGCTCGACTCGATCGAGCGCCGATCGAGCGACGAGCGCGGAAGAGATCTCGTGCCGCGATCGCGGTGACTGTTCGGCGCGCGACGCGAAACCCATCGCGTCTTCCGTTCACTCACGTGCATCCCTCACATCCCCTCGTATCACACAGGACGATGACCTCTCCGGCATGGACATGGCCGAGCTCCAGAAGATGATGGCCGGCATGGGCGGCGGCGCCGGCGCCGGCGCCCCCCCCGGCGACGATGCCGGGCCGGATGGCATGCCCCCCGGGATGGACATGGAGGCGCTCATGGCGCAGCTCGGCGGCATGGGCGGCATGGGCGGCATGGGCGGCATGGGCGGCATGGGCGGCGGCGGCATGGGCGGCATGGGCGGCATGGGCGGCATGGGCGGCGGCATGATGGGCGGTGGCCCTCCCCCCGACATGGGCGAGGTG
>Ga0209666_1001413_pt1 | contig 18391 bp, 10 predicted proteins | sample SaaInlV_125m_DNA_FD_184679 | JGI IMG/M metagenome (GOLD analysis project Ga0209666, IMG submission 184679) | Marine microbial communities from expanding oxygen minimum zones in the Saanich Inlet - Saanich Inlet SI037_S3LV_10m_DNA (SPAdes)... | ecosystem: Environmental > Aquatic > Marine >...
AGAGCGGGACCTCGCTCTTCCACGTCGACAGCGGGTTCATCGCTCGATCCCGCTACTCTGCTCTCGATGGTCAGGCGCACGATCATGTGAGACCTGGACGATTCGGCATTCATGCCGGTGGCGCCAACCTGTCGGCGGGCCTCAACCTCGCGAAGCAAAGCCTCGAGCGCCTCGCTCGAGTCCACCGGCGTGGAAACCAGGCGCTCAATCACGGTACCGCGTTCCGGATCATCGAGAAGCCTGAGTGGCTCGGACACTCCGGGCGCGAGATGGCTCGTCGTCGGCTCGTTACCCTGGTGACCAGCCGCGTCGTCCTTGACCATCCAACCGCCTCGGTCATCTCGTCCGTGTTTCCCGCCCATGTTGGAGAAGTTGTTGGAGTACGCCGCGGCGGTCCACGGCGCGGGCGCATCCACGAGAAGATCCCTGACGATCTCGTTATAAATCTCGACGGCGGAGAAGTGCATGAGGTACTTCCGCTCGTCATCTCCCTGGACCGCGCCGAAGAGATCTCCGACGGCGCCCCGGGTGATGGCGCGCATGGTGTGGGTCTTGCCCCCGCCCGTCTGACCGTACGCGAACACGGTCCCGTTCACACCTCGAAGCGCACCCCGCACGATGTCTCGCGCGGCTTGGGCGTATACCTCATCGTTCGCGGCTTCTGGGCCGAACACCCGATCGGCCGTGTACCGAGTTCGTTGACTCGACTTGGCGTTTGCGGAATCCTTCCCGGGACTCGCCGCATTCTGGGGAGAGGCGTGCCCAACAGTTGGCCCCGTGGGGGATGTCAGACGAAGCTCGCGATCGTCCTCGGACACGTCCCATACCTGAGCCTCCCTCGCGTGTCGCTCCTTATCGCTCGGAGGCCTGATCCTCACCCCAACCCATATCGCCTGCTCGGCGGATCCTCCCTCGGAAACTTCGGAACGCGCGGCGGGAGGCTCAGCTGCTGACTTTTCCTGCGCCGATTGGAACTCGCGACACTCGTTGCACTCGTCCATGGGTCTGCCGCGGGTCGACTTCGACGGAGAAAGATGCGATGTATGGTCGGTATCGCCGCGATATACGCGCAGCACGCCCGCGGATCCCCTCGCGGCACCAAATGGGGACGGTGGGGAAGAGACGGCACCCACCAATGGATTGTGGTCGAAACTTTTTTTAAGCCAGGTTGGCGATTTCGAGCAGCGAGCGTTACTGACGCCCGCACAACTTCTCGAGGAGGCACCGATCGCGGGCACCGCGTCGCAGAGACTCGAGCGCGATGAACGACCTAAGGAACCCGGCGCTCGTCGGCCTTTGCGACGATGAGCTGGACACCCGGATCAAGTTCCATCGCGGGGTCTACTCCAAGTACTGCGGCACGGCTCTTCCGCACAACACGCTCTTCCACATCACCCCCGCGCGTTTTTTCCACAGCCGGCTGCCCATCGGCGACGTCGGCATCCAGGCGTACGTCTCCGAGGACTTCCACCACGTCGGCGCTGTGGAGGCGTTCTTCACCCCGGAGAAACTTCTCGATTGGGCCAACAAGCACATGGCCGAGCAGGAGGGGTACTTCTACGTCATGCAGCTGAACCCCGAGGAGATGGGGGAAAAGCAACACTACGCCGCGGAGGAGGATGCGAAGGAGACTGGGAGGGTGCTGATCGTGGGACCGGTCGGGGTGGAGGCGATTTCGAGGGTGTACGTCGCGTCAAGGGAGCTGAACAACTCGAGAACGGGTAAATTCACGGACGTCGCTCCGCCGGCAGTCTTGTCGGGCTTGCGGCCGCGCGACACGGCGGGGGACGACGAGGCCGGTCATGAGAAGAAGTGACGAGAAGTTGTCGTCTCGGTTTTCACGAATCTCGAGGCGCACTCCGAGTGCGCCGACCGAGAATAGCTACATCACGCTCTTTATGCCCTTGATTTCTATGTCCCTGACGACTCCCTCTTTATCGTAGATGTGGAACCCGTCGAACAACTCCGCGATGCAGCACCGGACGCTCCCGCCGCCCACGTCCTCAATCGTGGTCAGGTCCACGTGATGGATTCCGTCAAAGTGCTCCCGCAAAACCACCAGCTGGTCCTCCCTCAGGCTCCTGTACGCGCGCGTGGACATGACGAGCGCGGGAAAGAACTTCCAATTTCTCACCTCCAAGCAGTTGCACGCAAAACACTCCATCTGCTCCATGGTTATCTCCACCACGACGCGCTTCGGTCCGCTGGTCTTTATGAGCGACGAGGACACCTTCTCCCAGTCCTCCGCGCTCAGCGAGTCCTTGCACACGAGCGCCGCCTCCGTGCCGACGCTCATCATCACGTTCGTGTGATATATGGGATCACCGTGTCGGTCCTGGGCGTCGAAGGAGACAATCTCGTAGTTGTTCAGCTCACCCCAGAGCTTCGCTAGCCCCAGGTCCGACCGTTCTGAGACGGCCACGTACGCCACCCGGTTCACTCGGTCCAGCACGAGCGACCCGGTTCCTTCGAGATACCGCGGCGGGTCGTCCTCCTCTTCGGTGCTCAGGTCGATGGTGCACTTGGACTGGCGGTCCAGGTAGGCCACCAGGTCTTTCCTGCGCTCTTTCCGTCGGTTCTCGTTTTTCATCGGGTAGAAGTTGAGGACGTCCGGGGCGGTGGAGAACCAGTTGTTTGGGAACACCGCGTCGGGGGTGCCGTGGCTCTCCTTGTGATCGAAGAGGTGGACGGTCATCTGCAGCGGTCCTTTCAGGTTGCCGAGCAGGTCGACCAGATTCTCGTGCTCTCGCATCACCCTCCTCCGAACGTTCGCCAGCTCGCCCTCGTCCACCTCGTGCATGAAGCGGTTGTCCTTCGCCGCCTCCGGGTTGAAGCCAAACGCGGTCGGGGAGATCAGCAGCACCTGGTCGGTGCTCTGCACGGGTGCGTACTCGATGGGCTCCTCGTCGGGCTTGACGGCGCCGAAGTATTTCTTCTCTTCCTTCATGATATCGTCCTCCACCCTAAACTCGCCGCTATTAAAGCCGAGCGGATCATCCTTCGCTGGACTTGGCCCCCGCCGCGGCTCCATACCGGGGAGGGGGGAACCCTACCAGCAGAGCAAACAAACAATGGCGGAGCCAAACTTCGCATTCTCGGTTTCGGCAAATGGAGTCCTCGCTGCCGTTGGGAAGTTTCGCAGGGTTCGGCACCCCTGTGAAAATCAGCCAATCACGTGCGCGCATCCATCGTATCTTTACAGCTGGAAAAGACGTTTTCTGGCTACCGTTCCGCGTCGGGTGCGCCCAGCGGGCTACCATTCGAAGGCGCACGCCCGCGTCCGCCTTTGTTCCGTCCCGACACTCGCCTTAAGGTGCGAACCGCCCCGTCCGCGAGATTGAACCCGCGCCCGCGCCCCTCCCGCGGGGGCGCGTCCCTTCGTCATTTCTTATCTCGGGCCAGTCAGCACTGTGGCGCCAACCGCAGGACCGACAGATTTCCCGCGTCTCCATCCTCTCAACGTTCACCCGTCCCCTTCCCGTTCCCAGAGACCTTACACTCCCGAGGAACCGTCGAGCGCATCGCAAACATGACCGGTGTCTCGAGCGCGCTGTGCGGAACCCCGCTGGCGGCGCGGACCCGACCCACCGCGTCGCTCAGATCGTCCCGACGCGTCAAAAACAACAACGCGAGGCGCGTCGTGCGCTGCGCGGTGCAGGAGCCCGAGGAGGACATCCTCGCCCTCGCCGAGCGCGCCGCGCGCGGGTGCGACCCCTCGAACAAGGAGGAGTGCATCATCACCCCGCGTCAGATTGTGAACGGCCTCGAGCTCCCCTCCTTCGAGGACGTCTCCACCGCGCACTTCCGCATCCGTTCCGGCGTGGTGCGCACCAGGTGCACGCAAAGCCGAACCCTCAGCGTGCTCACGGGCATGAACATCTACCTCAAGCACGAGTGGGAGCAGGCCACCGGATCGTTCAAGGAACGCGGCGCGCGCAACGCCCTCCTCGCCCTCAGCGACGAGCAGAAGAGGCTCGGCGTGGTGGCGGCATCCGCCGGTAACCACGCCCTCGCGCTCGCGTACCACGGCCGCGAGCTCGGTATCCCCGTCACCGTGCTCATGCCCTCCATCGCGCCCCTGACCAAGATCACCAAGTGCCGCGCGCTCGAAGCCAACGTCGTGCTCGAGGGAGACACCATCGCGGACGCCGCGCTCGCCGCCAAGTCCTACGTCGATAACGACGGCATGAAGTACATCAACGGCTTCGACGACTTCAACATCATCGCGGGCGCCGGCTCGGTCGGACTCGAGATCCTCGAGGACGCCAAGGATATCGACGCCATCGTCGTGCCCGTGGGTGGAGGCGGTCTCATCGCGGGTCTCGCGCTCGCGGTCAAGACCATCAACCCCAAGGTTCAGATCATCGGCGTCGAGCCCGATCGGTGCCCTTCGATGGCGGCGGCGATGGCGGCGGGCGAGGTGGTCAAGGTCCCGACGTCCCCGACGCTCGCCGACGGCCTCGCCGTGCCCACAGTCGGCCCACGCTCGTTCGAGGTGCTCAGGCCCAGGGTCGACAAGCTCGTCACCGTGTCCGAGCAGGACATCTCTGTCGCGCTGCTTCGCCTGGTTGAGACCGAGAAGCTCGTCCAGGAGGGAGCGGGCGCCGCGGGGATCGCCGCGTGCCTCGCCGGTAAGCTGCCCGAGCTCGAGGGCAAGAACGTCGCCGTCCTACTCTGCGGAGGCAACATCGATACCTCCACCCTCGGGAACGTGCTCGAGCGCGGTCTGGTCAACGATGGCCGACTCATCCGCTTCTCCGCGGTTGTGCCCGACCGACCGGGCGGCATCGCCGGCCTGTGCGCCGTCATCGCCTTCGTCGGGGCGTCCATCAAGCAGATCGTTCACGAGCGCGCGTGGCTCCAGGATGACTCACACGCCGTGCAGGTCGACGTCACCTGCGAGCTCACGGGCCTGGAGATGAAAGAGACGCTGTACAAGGCCCTCTCCGAGAAGTACGCGGTGGACTTCAGCCTGTCCAAGAGCAACCTCAACATGAACATGGTGGGCAAGGATTCCGCCGGGATGATGGCCGCCGAGTCCAAGAACGGTGCCGACGCAAAGACCTACAGCTTCGACGCAAAGACCGAGACTAAGCCCGGGAGACTGCCCGCGCCCGTGCTGTATGATTACGACACCATCATCAACAACGTCAAGCCCAGCGCCGAGCTCGTGGGTGCCGTGGAGGATGCCTTCTCCCAGCTCGCCAACGGCAGGGTGGACGTGCCCCTCCCCATGCACATCGGTGTCGCCGAGACCCCCGAAGCTGGACCCGGTGACTGCCACATCAAGGGCGGGTACATCGAGGGTGCGCCTACGTGGACTGTGAAGCTGGCCAACGTGAGCTTCTACAACAACGTGAAGAAGGGTCTGCCGGCGGGATCGGGCGTGTTTGTGGTGTGCGACGCGACGAACGGCGGGCCGAAGGCTGTGCTGCACGAGAACAGGTACCTGACGGATCTCAGAACCGGTTCGGCCGGCGCCGTCTGCGTGAAGCATCTCGCGCCCAACGCCAAGAGCGTAGCGTTCATTGGCACCGGTGTCATCGCCGAGGCTATGGCGCGAGCAACCGCCACCGTGCACGGCTTTGAGGAGGCATTTGCCTTCGCCAGGTCCCCCCAAAAGTCCTCCAGCTTCTGCAAGAAGATGTCCAAGGAGCTCGACTACCCCTTCTACGCTTGTGCTACCGCTGAGGATGCCGTGCGAAACGCGGATGTCGTGTTCACCCAGACCCCGGGCGGAGAGTGGGTGCTCGAGGAGGACTGGCTCCGCCCGGGCGCCACCATCATCGCGTCCGGGTCGGATCAGCCCACCAAGAACGAACTGCCTCCCTCCGTGATGGCCAAGGCTAAGTTCGTCACCGACATCACGGCTCAGTGCTCAAGGGTTGGTGAGCTTCGCAGCGCCATTGAAGCCGGCCTCATGACTGCCGACGGCGTGCACGCGGAGATTGGACAGATCATCAACGGCGAAAAGCCGGGCAGGATCGGTAATGAGCTCATCGTGTGCGATCTCACCGGCACCGGCGCTCAGGACGCCGCTATCGGATCCTACGTCATGAAGGTACTCGATGGCGTGGTTCCAGGTGCCATGCCGCCCGTGTTTGACGCCAACAAGCCGAGGCTTCCCGCGCCCAAGCTGTACGATTACGACACCATCATCAACAACGTGGCGCCAAGCCGGGAGCTGACCGAAGCTGTGGAGGATGCCTTCTCCCAGCTCGCCAACGGCAGGGTGGACGTGCCCCTCCCCATGCACATCGGTATCGCCGAGACCCCCGAAGCTGGACCCGGTGACTGCCACATCAAGGGCGGGTACATCGAGGGTGCGCCTACGTGGACTGTGAAGCTGGCCAACGTGAGCTTCTACAACAACGTGAAGAAGGGTCTGCCGGCGGGATCCGGCGTGTTTGTGGTGTGCGACGCAACGAACGGCGGTCCGAAGGCTGTGCTGCACGAGAACAGGTACCTGACGGATCTCAGGACCGGAGCCGCGGGAGCGGTTGCGGTGAAGCACCTCGCCGTTAAGGGTGCCAAGAGCGTTGCGTTCATCGGCACGGGTGTCATCGCCGAGTCCATGGCGCGCAGCACCGCCACCGTGTACGGCTTCGAGCAGGGTTACGGCTACTCCCGTGACATGTCCAAGAACAGCGCGTTTTGCGACAAGATGTCCGCTGAGCTCGGGTACGCCTTCACCCCGTGCTCCAGCGCCGAGGATGCCGTGCGAAACGCGGATGTCGTGTTCACCCAGACCCCGGGCGGAGAGTGGGTGCTCGACCTGAAGTGGCTGAAGCCCCACGCGCTCATCATCGCATCCGGGTCGGATCAGCCCACCAAGAACGAGATCCCCCCGGCGGTGATGAAGAAGGCCAGGGTTGTGACCGACATCACGGCTCAGTGCCTCCGCGTGGGTGAGCTGAGGAGCGCGGTTGAGGCTGGCGTGATGAAGGAGACGGACGTTCACGCCCAGCTCGGGGAGGTGATCAACGGCTCGAAAAAGGGACGCACCGGGAAGGAACTCATCGTGTGTGATCTCACCGGCACCGGCGCGCAGGACGCCGCCATCGGCTCCTACGTCATGAAGGTGCTCGATTAAAGAGGCAAGACCGTGAAGAACTAGAAATTTTTTGTTGTAACTTTCACAATCGTCAAAAGAGCCCCACACCCGCCGCCGAGCGGCTGTCGTCTGCGGGCAGCGGTCTCATTGCCCGCGCCTAATCTCTGGGTAGGACCCGATCCCCCGTCCCCGCGCGGCGGTACCTTATTTTCTCTCGCAAGGGCGCCAGTTTCCGGCTTGGAAACCGGTTCCTCCCCGTTTCGGGGGTGATGACTGCTTTAGTAAAAGGTCTGAGCGTTGCATGGCGTCGCGGGCGCGGCGCGAAACGAAGTTGCCTCGGGGTGGGGTATATGCGACAATCGTGGGATCAGTCTCGGCAAGGCAGCCCGTTATCCCAGCCCGCCCCTCATCCATGGGTGCGGCGCTGCGCAAAGGCGGGCGACACCTAACTCAATTATCGTCGTGGGCCAAATTAAAAGGCGGGTCCCCGTCCGAGTCGTGGCGGGGGCACAGAATGGCCCACGCTCAGCAGCCACCGGACGGATCCTGCGATTGAACCCTTTAACACCTCGAACGGTAGCGTCTGCGTGTCCCCTGCGAGCACACGTCATCTTCAGCAGTGACCAATAAAGGCGAATCTGACCCGACGGAGAGCGAACGATTTATCTAACCCGATCGCCCCACCTCCTCCATTCGTCCCACCTCCTCCATTCGTCCCGTCCTAACCTCTTCCCACCCTTCGACCAGGCGAGATGTCCGTCGACATAGATGCCATACTAAATATGTGGAACATGGAGGATGCCGAGGAGGTCGACAACCCTCCGCCGGTGTCCATCAGCATGCAAGGCCACCTGTCCCGCCCGTGGCACGGTGACGAAGACCCCGTCAGCGGATGGGAACCGTCGTTCCAGGCGCTCGCCGCCGCGCTCGATCGCTCGCACGGCAACGATCAGTGGAAACTCGCGTTCGCTCATTTGAGGGCCGCGCCACGTCGCAACCTCGCGTTCGTGCGCGCGTCGGATTACTCCAGGTTCGTCGAGGTGCTGGACGACCTCACGGACGTCGAGCTGTTCGAGCAGGAGGAGCGAGACCTCCTCGTGGACGTGTTCAGGCAGAGGATGGCGGCGCACGAGACGGATCACGTGCCGATGATTCTCGACGTGACCTTCAGGAGTAAACCGGTGGCGGACAAGCAGCGGAACAAGGAGGACGCGGGTAAGGAGTCGGAGCTGATGGATCCGCCGACGAGGGCTGAGACGTTCCAGGCGCTGCGTCTGCTGCGTGGACTGTGGCTGCACTCGCCGAGGAGTTGCGAGGCTGCGGGGAAGGCGGGGGCCGTGGAGGCTCTGCTTAATAGTTTCATCAAGGGCGTTCCCGATCCCACGGAGGGAACGGTCGCCTGGAAGATGGCGAGGGCGCTTGAGGATTGGAAGCGACAGGTGGAGGAGGCGGAGCGGGACGGGACACTCGAGGAGATCAAGAAGAATGCAAAGGAGAAGAAACCGGGACCGCCGTTCAGGATATCGTGTCCCGGCGGTTTCGACGAGGACGGCAAGCCGTTGGGCGAGGTGATGACGTTCGCGATGGACGTGGACGATCCCGAGGTGGAGTACGGCCAGCCCGATGAGGACGAAGTGCGACTGGAGACTCTGGAGGCGCTCCTCGCTTTGCTGTCGGGCCCGGACCAAGAGTGCCGAAGGCAGTTCATGAAGCTAGACGGCGTCGCGTCCGTAGCAGATTTCCTCGTGCCGTGGCTATCGGAAAATGGCGGTGAGGATGAACCCAGTGAGCTGGTGCAGAGGTGTATAGTCTTTGTGGGTGTTCTGATCAGGCACGCGCTCCCGGGGGGTGGTGACAAGACCGACGGGGATGACAAGGATGAAGGTATACGGATGGCAGAACAGGCGGAGGCGACGCTGCACGAAATCATCGGACCGGACGCGACGGAGGAAATTCTCGACGCCGCCGAGGAGCTCTATCCCGGCTTTGGCACAACCTTTGGGGAGGATTCGCCTCGCGCGGGTGTTGGCGTATCGGAACTGGAGTCCGAGGCGTTTGGGGAGACGATGATGGAGCAGGGTCTCGAGGCGATGAAGGCTTCTGGGATTGACACAGGGGCGATGGAAGAGCTCATCGCGGGTATCAAGCTGCAAAAGGCATCCGAGGACGGCGATGGGACGGCTTAAGAAAACAACGAGTAGCAATAACATAGGCTAAGTCAGTCCTTGGTCTTCTTCTTCCTCATTCGCGAGGTCCACAGAGTATCGCCCAACCCCGCCTCGGCCCTCTTCAAGCTCTCCTCTCTGGTTCGAGCCTTCGCCCAGATAGTCTTGAGACTCTCGGCGCGGTTCTGCAGCTCCGTGCGCCAGAGTAGAGTTCCCGAGATGATCACGAGAATGTCCATCCCGATGTCTGGCACCGCCTGCGGGTTCCAGGTGGGCCACGCCTCCACTCCCGCCTGGATGACGCTCACCATCTGCGCCGCGGCCACAGACGAGGCGAGCGCGTAGGATCCAAGCCTGTATCGACGCAACGGCTTGGACTTTCTCTCAGCCTCGATGATCGCCGGCGGCACACCCTCCGCGCCCACCACGTTCTCCCCCTTGCCGGTGTCTGCGAGCGGCATCGACATGAGCTGCTGCAGCTCGGCGCCGCGCAGCATGCCGATGTCCTCCTCGTCCATGCTCATGCTGCCACCGGTGGAGTCGGGGCTACCGACAGAACCATCGATATCGACTTCGATGTCCCCAGAGTCCGTCACCCGCGTCTGGTACACCGGCAGAGGCGCCGGCCCTTTGCCAATTTTCCCGACCAGCGGCAGGTCTGGCAGATTAGGGCACCACTCTCCAACCTGCTCGCCGCTGTCCAGCTTGAACTGGGACCCGTGTGCTGGGCATACGATGCAGCCGTCATCCGTCATCTTGGCGCTCAACAACGCGGTCTTACCCTGCATGGACAGGTTCAGGTGCGGGCACTTGTTCGACACGGCGTAAACGTCGCCCATGAAGTCCTGGATGAGAATCTTTTTGCCGTCGAGGTTTGCCACCAATCGCCCTCCGTTGTCCTGGAGGTCCTGGGTGGAAAAGCCGGACTTGACGTAACTCGCGGTCGTCATCACCTGTGACCTACGCGAGTAGTGCGAGAGCGCCCTGCGAGGAGCATCTCGAACCCTCGTCCCGGCGAACCCAGACGCCAGGCTCGGGGAGCGCCCAGAGCGTCGGGGGCCGCCAAACCCAGAACCTGAATGGCGCGTCGCCGATGACGCGTGACTCCCGCCCGTCGCCGCGCAGGTCGCCGCCCGCGCGCCTTCCCCGATGTGAGCGACACTCACCGCCGCAGATCCGATCGCTAGTGAAGCCATCTTCGACTGGTTCGCCTCCGTCCGTCCGAGGAGGCGCTCCAGTCCAGTGAAAAGCGACGTGGATGGCGCCTGACGTTGCCGCCGATCGGAGATCACAGAAGCAGGCAAAGGGATACGAAAAGGGGAAAAAGCGAGCCTGACCAGCCAGACCCGACAGGAGGGTGAAGGATCCTTACGATGAGCGTCCCGGCCGGTGATACGTTCGCGTCCCTATCGGGGGAGTCGAGGGTAGCGCTCGGCGTAGTCGCGGCCATATGGGTCATCATCATCGTCGGGAAGGTCTTCTCTTGGACTTGGTCCGCGGCGAGTTGGACGTCATCATGGATCTACAACTTGTTTGGCTTTGGATACGACGAGGATGAGATGCTGGGCATCAAACACCACAAGAAGGGTGGGAAGAAGTCGAAGTCGAAGTCGAAGTCGTCGAAGTCTAAGTCAAAGTCGGGAAAGGGTGGTAAGGGGAACAAATCCGCGGGGGACGACAGTGCATCCGACACCTCGGAGATGCCTCCCTTGGGGGTTGTCCAACACAGAGCACCCGCATCCTCGATCGCCGCGTCAAAGAAATCCTCAAAGCCCCACAAGAAACCCCATCACGCGGCAGAGAAGAACCACCCACTGCACGTCAACACGCTGAAGGGACACACGGATGCGGTGAACATGGTGGGTTTCAGCGGCAACGGTACCACAGTGGTCACCGCGTGCGACGACGCGACGGTGAGAGTCTTCAGGTTGGACTCGGCCGGCGCGACGTGCAAGGCGCCCAGGACCTTGCGAGTTCCCCTCGGTCGAGATATGGCGACCGGCGCGTGCTTCGCCAATGTGGCGGCACTGGATGACCCGGCAGCGACGGACGGTTTGGTCGCCATGGGCACGTCGGGGATTGGTGAGACCCGTCTGGTGCGTTTCGGCATCTCAGACGCGGCGGGCAAGCCTCCGGAGGTGCGTTGGGAGAAGAAGCGCGCGATGGACGGGGAAACGGCAATTTCTCTGTCGTGTGGAGGTGGCGGCGAGGGTCTCGGGGTTGGGGGTGCGCCGACGCGGATTCCTCCCGTCGTCGTGTGCTCATCGGACCAGACGAGTGTGCGCGTTTGGGCCGTGGACTCGGGAGTTGAAATTGGGCGCCTCGACACCCTCCAGTTTAAGAACCACAACGCCGCCATCTCCCCGGACGGTAACCTCATCGCAGTGTCCACATTCACGGCCGAGGTGAAAGTTTGGCTAGTACTGCGCTCGAGGCAGGGCGCGCCGATGGGAGTCGATTCCAAGCGCGCGGCGATGACTCTTAAAGGACACAGGTCCGCGGTGCACTGGGTGGAGTTCTCACCCTGCAGCACGAGGGCCGTGACGGTGTCCAAGGATAAGACGCTGAAACTGTGGAATCTTGCCGTGAGGTACGAAGCTGGCGAGGACCCTAAAGTACTTGCGAGCGTGGACCTATCGGACGAGTGTGGCGCGGGTCGAATGCCAACTCGGGTCGCTCTGAGCGCCGCCGGCGTTGCCGCTGTCATGATTGGTAATTCGCTCATATTTTACAAACTTTCGCATGGGTTGGCGGGAACAAGCGTCAAGTTGGAGAGGATAGACGCGCCGCATGGATCTTCCGCGGCCGTGAAATGGATGGCATGGTCCCCGACGCCTCACGCGATCGATGGTGACGCAGTCGAAGTTCTAGCCACGGCGGGGAGCGACAAAAGAGTTTCGCTCTGGAGGAGCCCGCGTCTCAATTGATACCTAGCAGCAAGCGTCGAACTCGGCGCAGCTTGTTGGCCATCGGTCGCTTCAGGTGCGGGGCCTCCACCACACCGGGCCACAAAGTGTTAGCCTCCCGCCCGGGCTCGTTCCCGGGCCACACGAGCTTATCGTCCTCCGAAAGCTGGGCGAAGTTCTGCGATTCGTGAGCCGCGACGCGAACCTTGCAGTGATCCCCTTCCTTGGCGCCGCAGCACGCCGGCTGCAGCCCGTAGAAGAAGTCGTTCCCGTACGCCTTACCGTCCCCGGGCGGCTGCCTGGCGTACTGCGCGATCAAGGCGTGCTCGAAGCCTCCGTCGAGCATCTCGCCGACGCGAACCTTCAACGTTTTGGCGTGCTCCAGGTGGCTCATCTCGTAGTGGTCAAACACCGCCTGCTCGCTCATCTTGTCGATCCTTCGCAGAAACGGCTCCAACCCGGGCGGCAGCGCCGTGCCGACGAACCTCCCGGGTGCGTGGCACCTGTAGTCCACCATCACCTCCGGCGCGGACGCGTCGGATATCTCACCCGGGCAGTTTTGCTCGTCGGGCCCCGGCAGGTTCCCGCAGCACACCGCGTTGTAACCGATGCGGTACACCTCGTACTTCTGCCCGCCGGGGATGAGCATCGAGTTGATGGGACCAAACGCCCCCTCGTTGTCGATGATGTGCAGGCTGCCGGTCTCGCTCACGAACACGTTCTGCCCGTGCCTATCCTGCTCGCTGAACAGCAGGTCAAACACCGCCGCCCTGACCACGTCCTCGTGGGGGATCTTCTTCGTCAGCGCCATGGTCCGCGAGTCGATGATGCCGCCGTACAGAGCCTCGATGGATGCGCCCTCCGCAACCTCGTAGAACTGCATGCGGGTGTCAACCTTAACCCCGGCGGCCTCGTCACCCTTCTGCCAGGGGATGAACGACTTGACGTGCTCGGTCCACGTCCTGGGCGTGGCGGCGGTCAGGTTGGCATCCTCTGCCAGCTTGTCTAGTGCGTTGAGGAACTTGAAGTTGCACTCGCTCCAGCCGAAGATGCCACCCTTCAACTGGCAGGGCCTCCGCTGACTTGAGGGGATGTTCTCGCCGTCGTGCTCGCATTTAGAAGGTAACGGGTGGTTCCTGGGTGTCTGTCGATAATTTCCATTGAGACCGCACCACGCCTTGACGAAGACGTTGCCTCGCTCCGCAGTCACGCCCTTCATGACCGCCGCGCCCGATGCTCCGGAGAAAACTTTCACGTCTTTTCCCAATGCTTTCATCGGCTGCGACTCCTTCATCCGCGTCAAGATCACGCTGCACCCGAGACATTTCTTACAGTGCACGACACCCGGGTCCTGCCCGGGTCCTCCCCCCTTCGGTCTCGGCGGCTTGACCCCCGCGGGTAGAGGGTCCAGGATGCACTGCTCGCACGTGTCGCAGGTCTCCCAGGTGCCCAGTCCTTCCTCGTCGATCTTCCACTCGGGCGACGCGGCCTGTGCATCCGGATGTTTCGCAGAGGTGATATCCTTGCTCGTCAGGGCATTTACACCCTCGCAAGATACCACCGCCGCGGCGCAGAGGCACAGCGCTAACGCGATCCGCGCCGTGGACCGCATCTCGCGTGCGCGATAAGATCTGATTTTTGGCAGGAGGACGACCTGTTGGAACTAACACACGCCAAAATTTGAGGTTCTAGCTAGTCTAGTAGTCACTTCATCACAGGCGCCCCAGATGTCGTCGCATCGCCTCTACGCGCTGCACCACATCTTTGAACCTCGGCCTCGAATCCGGTTCCTCTTTCCAACACTCCAATACCAGATCCCTTAGCTCCTCGGTCACGCCGCAGCTCTCGGATGCATCCGGCAGCGGGAGACGACTGCCCTCGACAGCCACCGCGAAAATAACCTGCAGGTGGTTGGCCATCCACTCCCATGGCACGCGTCCGGTGACGCACTCCCACAGCATCACGCCGTATGAATACGCATCACACTTCTCGTCCATTCCCGCGTCGGGTAATCCGCGGAAAAGTTCGGGGGCCATGTACGCCGGAGTGCCCTGCCCGCCAGCATTTTTTTGTGTCGCCCCCACCGTGGTCATCAGCGTTTGCCCGCAGGCCTTTGCAATGCCAAAGTCCGCCACCTTGGCCCAGGTAGGCTCATTGTCTCCACCCCGCCACTCTGAGGTCCACGCGCGAGACGTCAGGAGCACGTTTTGACTCTTTAGGTCGCGATGGATGATTCCCTTGGTGGACAAGAATGCCATGGCGCCAGCGACGTCCCTCGCGACTCGTAAGGTTTCTTCGTACGTGAGTCTCCTTCCGACGCGGCACGACCCATCGCCGTGTATAAAGCCCCACAACGACCCACCTTGCATGAGCTCCTCAACGATGCATACGTGCGGGAGCCGCAGGCACGCTCCGAGGAGCCGTACGATACCTTTATGATCGAGTCGGCTCAAAACCGCCACCTCCCTTGTGAAGGCGCGCATCTCCTGGCGTGAAACACACGTCATCGCGTGAAGCGTCTTGACGGCCACGAGAACTGCAGTGTCCTTCTCGTCCTTCTTCCACTCACCACGGTGCACAGTGCCATACGCACCCTGACCGAGCATCTCACCGAGACAAACATCCTTGAGTTTGATCTCATGCAGCTCGTCGGGCAGGAGTTTGGACGAAAGGGCCAACAGCGATGACGCGCCTGAACCGGGAAAGGTCATCGGCCCGGCAGTTATATCACCCTCGTCGTCATCCTCGCCGACGCTCACGGCGCCGACACGCGCGTTGGCGACGGTCCGCGTCGACGTCCCGGCGCCTCGAACCACCGAACCGTTCTGATCGACAAACAACGTCGCGGGAGTCTGACCGGGGAGCAGAAGCGTGCGCTTACGATGCGATGATCCGGCTTCAATACGGCCCGATCGGCTATCGTCATCCTCTGATGTTTGCCCCGCGCCCTGACATTTCGCGAGTGCAGTCGCGCAGCATCCGACGATGGCAAACGCGCCCACGGCGAGGATCGATTCCAGCCTCTCGTACCACACCGCTCTTTCGGAGAGATCCGGATTTAGCGATGGCGGTGACGTCGGCGGTGCACGCAACACGATCACCTCCGATCGGTTCACAGGTGGCGGAGACGACGGGTACGTGGGAAGTGGTGGATTCGCCGGCTGCGGCGACGGGGAAGGAGGCGGTGACGAAAGCAGTACGCCGCAGCAGTACCTCCAGTGTCTGCTGGCGGGAGCCGGGCACTGGTTACCATTGTCTCCTGTCGTCCCCATTGTGGATGCGTCCATAGCCTCGCATACGACACCGTTCAGCCTGACCGAACGCACAGGCTCAGGGTCTGTCTTCGTCTCTCGGATCCCGGTGAACGAAAAGTTCCGTTCTCCCCCACCCGCGGGTATCATCCCCGCACCGAATGCGTTGACCACCCGCGCTGGCTGTCCCCCCGGACCCCCCGGCAATATGAGCACGGCGGTGTCCCCCCTCAGGGCTGACATCCACCCGCCGTCTTCCCCCCTGGCTATTGTCTCTCCAGGCTCAAACGCCCACGATAACTGCCAACTGGATAACGTGCCACCCTCCGTCTCATCCCCTGGCGCACGTCGGTTCACCAGCGACAGCGATGCTTCGAAACTCACCGAGGCGTCGAGGATTCGCATCACATCGGCGCGATACTCAACCTCCAGCTCGCATCTCGCCGGGCAATCGTTGCCGCACCAGCTCAGACCCTCGGAAAAGCAGCCTGAAAGCGACGGGTTGTTTTGGGTGCCGCTACTCGTCACGCCCTGGCCGGCCACCTCCCCGCTGACGACGCCCACGGCCAGCGCGACGACGACCATGCATAAGACGCGCGCCATGCAGCGCCAGACGCGCGCTCAAAGCTGTGTGGGCGCTCCTCGCGACCGAGAGAAGTCCCTCTGAGAACCGGCCACAACAGCCAGTATCAGTTCGGTTTTGGCCTCAGCTGCCTCGATTTCATCAATCTGATTGCATCGCCAATGCGTGAATAACGTGCCAGTGACGGCTGATACCACGTTCCGTTCGGCGGGTTCGCGATCGCGGCCATGTTGGAAAACCACACGAGCGCGTCCGCATGGACCCTCTCGTGGATGGGAGCGCGCGCTTCGGGTTGGCCGCGATCGCGAACCCGCCCATCCGCGCGCGTGAAGCCACCCGAGGGGTGCATTCCCGGTGCCAAAAAATCGCCTAACATTAAAATGACCCATTTCTCGTATGGGCATTCAAGTTGGTGATAATTCGCTAATTGACGTGGTTTCACTCGAGAAACGTATGTGAACTAGTCAGAATCCAGATTTTCGTTATTCAGGCGCTTGCATCGCCCGTTTGCTCCGTTTGCCGTTGCGGACCGTTGACGCAAATTTTCTTAGGATTCAAATCTGGTCGCCGCCCGGGCAAAGTGCAGGCGCTCGCGGAGGGGTGAGAGCCACTGTTGACCTCGCGTCGCGCGCCGAAGAGCACGCGGACGTCGTTGCGAAGTCGCTTCGCTGATATTACGAGAGAACAGTCGAGGTAGAGCAAAGGGTCGGGAGAGATGGTTCAGGTCTACGTGGAGCCCATCTCCAGGCGGCACTACGCCCCGTTTCTCTCCGTGGCTGCCCTGTACAGGCCGTTCTGCATAAGTGAGTCCCGGCGTATCTCGCCGTAGACCCCCACCCCAGCGCTCGACGTGGACGCGATACTCATCGACGCGGTTTCTCGCCCGAGGAATCGATCCTCGACGCGCGCTCGCGCTCGCACCCGGCGCGCGGTCGGGCTCTTTTTTTGAAAATGTCACCCCGAATCGCGGCTCGATTCCGCTTTTTCCCGTCTCCCCTGACGTCGCTGACCGCTTCCCGATCCCGCCCTAACCCCGCAGTCGCGTCGCTGATTATCGCCTTCAGCATCGCACTGACCTCCGGGGGTCTCTGGGTCAAGACGCACACCTACGTCACCCAGCCCTCGGTCAGGTTCAAGTACGACATGCTGCTCGTGTTTGAGACCGCGAACGGGCCCGGCGCCGAGCGGGTGTGGAGCACCTTCGACAGCGTCAACTACCTGATGGGTAACAAGCTCGCGGCCGTGGACATCTCCGCGTCCGAGCAGGACGTCAACTCCGACGGCAAGGTGGATTTGATCGACATCAAGGCTGTCGTCAGGGGCGTGGGCGACGTCCAAGGCGTGAAGGCGCTCATGGCTTTTGACTACTCGTTGGGCGGCCGCGTCGACATGGTGATGAACGGCATGGCCTACGCCGCGCACTCGTCGCCGCTGGCGGGCAGCGGGCTGTACGTCGACGGATACCTCCGCCTCGATCAGCGGGACGCCATCCCCGCGGGTTTCACGCGCCACGACTACAACTACAGCGTCTTTCCGTTTGCGGAGCACGGCGAGGAGAAGGGCGACACACGCGAGGCGGCGACGCTGCGCCTGCCCGTGGTGCTCAACCAGTACAACTTCCGCAACGAGTCGACGTACCTCGACGCGAAGACGCCGGTTTGGGAAGCGGGAGCCTCCCCGGACTTTACCTTCCAGGCGCGCGTGAGGATCCCCACCAGCCAGCAGGTGCTGTACAGGCCCACCACGCTGGAGCTGTGGAAGTTCGCGTGGGTGCAGATCCTCGCAATCTACATCATCTTCTGGTGGATCTTCTCGAAGTTCGAGTACGTGGTGTTCCACCACCGCATCGTCGACACCCGCGTCGTGTCCGACCTGAAGGAAAAGTCCCACAGGTTCTGAGGGCCGAGTCCGCGGTGGGTGGGAGAGAACCGAAACACAAAATCGTTAGTCCTGATCTGTTAATATCTACCGGGCGTGTATTCGTATCCGAGCTCCCAGCGTCTTTGCCGTGCGCAGGTACAGCAGGTGGTAGGGCGGGTTTGTCGCGTCCCCCTTCTCCGGTCGTTTGAGAAATCGAAATTACAAGTTACAGGGAAGGCTACCTAGGAATCTCTACCATGGCGGGGCCCGACGGGAGCGTCCACCTCACGAGAAAGCAGACTTGGCGCCCATGATGACAACGCCCCAAGCACCGAGGATGGTGAACACAAGCTGCGAAAAGGAGAGCGGGGAAAGGGTCAGCTCGGGCCACGCGGGTCGGAACCCTAGTCGAGACACGGCTCGATCGCCGAAATATCGGGGCGGTCGGGGGGGGGCGTGGACCGGGTTTACTCACGTGCTCCTCCTTCCAGTTCCCGGGGTTCGACGGGTCCAACCAGGGGTAAGCCACCTTGGGAGGGGCGTTGGGGTCGGCTGCGGGAGGACGACGGAGG
>Ga0209666_1001416_pt1 | contig 18387 bp, 18 predicted proteins | sample SaaInlV_125m_DNA_FD_184679 | JGI IMG/M metagenome (GOLD analysis project Ga0209666, IMG submission 184679) | Marine microbial communities from expanding oxygen minimum zones in the Saanich Inlet - Saanich Inlet SI037_S3LV_10m_DNA (SPAdes)... | ecosystem: Environmental > Aquatic > Marine >...
CCCATACCACCCATACCACCCATACCACCCATATCTGGGGCACCAGCTGCAGGAGCTTCTTCTTTAGGCGAATCGGCAATCATACATTCTGTCGTTAACATGAGCCCAGCAACGGAGGCTGCATTTTGAAGCGCAGATCTAGTCACTTTCGTTGGATCTAAAACACCCATCTCAACCATGTCACCATATGTCTCATTTGCTGCATTAAATCCGTAATTACCTTTACCAGAAATTACGTTATTCACTACAACTGAAGCCTCTATGCCGGCGTTTGAAACAATCTGTCTCAATGGATCCTCAATAGCTCTGAGAACTATATTGATGCCAGCTTCTTGATCAGAGTTGCTACCTTTAACTTTGCTAATAGCATCCTTTGCTCTAATAAGAGCAACACCACCGCCAGCAACAATACCTTCTTCGACAGCTGCTCTGGTTGAGTGTAAGGCGTCTTCAACTCGTGCTTTTTTCTCTTTCATCTCAATTTCAGTCGTCGCACCCACCTTAATAACTGCAACTCCACCCGAAAGTTTAGCAACACGTTCTTGAAGCTTCTCTTTATCATAATCACTGGTAGATTCTTCCATTTGAACTTTAATTAAATCAATTCGCGATTTGATGTTCGCAGCGGATGCTGCACCGTCAATAATAATAGTGTCTTCTTTACCTACCTCAATTTTTTTTGCTTGTCCAAGGTCTTCAATTTTTACACCCTCAAGAGTTAAGCCAACCTCATCTGAGATCACTGTACCTCCTGTAAGAATTGCAATATCTTCAAGCATAGCTTTTCTTCTATCACCAAAACCTGGTGCTTTCACAGCTACAGCCTTGATAGTGCCACGGATATTATTTACCACTAATGTAGCAAGGGCTTCACCCTCAAGCTCTTCAGCTATGATTAGAAGTGGTTTGCTAGCTTTAGCAACTTGCTCTAAAACTGGTAATAAGTCTTTAATATTCGATATCTTTTTATCATGCAAAAGTATATAAGGGTCTTCAAGAAGCGCGATTTGTCTTTCGTTATTGTTTATAAAGTAAGGAGAAAGATAACCTCTATCAAACTGCATACCCTCTACAACATCTAATTCGTTAGAAAGGCCTGATCCGTCTTCAACAGTGATAACACCTTCTTTACCGACTTTATCCATTGCGTCCGCGATTATTTTACCTACTGACTCATCTGAATTAGCAGAAATAGAACCGACCTGAGTAATCTCTTTGCTTGTATTACATGGCTTACTTAGTTTATGAAGTTCACCGACGCCAGCTTCTACTGCCTTATCTATACCTCTTTTGAGATCCATTGGATTCATGCCTGCAGCAACTGATTTCATTCCTTCCCGAATAATAGCTTGAGCAAGGACTGTAGCTGTGGTGGTTCCATCACCGGCATTATCTGATGTTTTTGAAGCTACTTCTTTTACCATTTGAGCGCCCATGTTTTCAAATTTATCTTGTAACTCAATTTCTTTAGCTACAGATACGCCATCTTTTGTTATTGTTGGGGCACCGAATGATCTTTCAAGCACTACATTTTTACCTTTAGGTCCAAGGGTTACTTTAACTGCATTTGCAAGTGTGTTTACACCTACTACCATCTTTTGGCGAACCTCGTCACCAAATCTTACATCTTTAGCTGCCATTTATTTTCTCCAAATTTGTGTATTTATTTAAATTTTTACTCAATGATTCCCATAACATCCTCTTCTTTCATAACAAGGAGTTCATCACCATCAACTTTTACTGCTTGACCAGCATATTTGCCGAAAAGTACTTTATCACCCACATTTACGTCTAATTTTCTGACATTACCGTCATCAAGCAACTTTCCATTACCAACTGCTTCAACAACGCCTTGATCTGGTTTTTCTGCTGATGCACTTTCTGGAATTACAATTCCTGATGCAGTGGTACGTTCTTCTTCCTGTCGCCTTACTATTAAGCGGTCGTGTAAAGGACGAATTTTCATATATAAGTTCTCCTAGTAGTGTATTCTTTATTAAATTTATTTTAGAGTTAGTCTGAGACTAAAACTAGCACTCTATTTATTAGAGTGCTAATAATAGGGATGAATAGTTCAAATTTCAAGTCTTCAACAAATTTATTTATAATTTAAATTTTTATGTTTACAAAAAATAACTATACAAATGTCGGTCAAACCGAACTAAGAGTTTCACCAATCACACTTGGGACGATGACTTTTGGAGACCAGAATACCCAAAGCGATGCTTTTGAGCAGCTAGACTATGCCGCATCAAAAGGAATCAACAGTATTGATGTTGCTGAGATGTACCCCGTACCTCCAAAAGCAAATACATGCCACCGTACTGAAGAAATTATTGGGAATTGGCTTGAAGGTAAAAAAAGAGAGGACTTTGTTATCTCAACGAAGATTGCAGGCCCTAGGAGATCTATTGATTGGATAAGGGGGGGGCCAAAATCATTAGACAGAGAAAACATTAATGAGGCCGTTAATGATTCCTTGAAAAGATTAAAAACAGATTATGTAGATCTTTTATATCTTCATTGGCCAGAGAGAAATGTTCCCATGTTTGGGGGTTATAAATTTGATCCAAAAGATGATTTTATAAATAAAGAAAAAATAAACTGGGTATCAATAGAAGAACAGCTTTTAAGTATCGAACGTTTAATTAAAGCAGGAAAGGTGAGATATTTTGCTTTATCAAATGAGTGGCCTTGGGGTTTGATGGAATTTATAAGGCTCGCAAAAATTAAAAATTTACCTTTAGTTTGCACTTTGCAAAATAGCTATAGCTTAATTAATAGAATCGTTGAGCTAGGTATGACAGAGATATTCTTTAGAGAAAAGTTATCATTTTTTTCATATTCTCCATTAGGATTTGGCCACCTTAGTGGAAAGTACCTTAAGGATCCGAAGGCAGTCGGGAGAGTTAACCTTTTTCCTGGCTACGCTCAACGATATAATAAAAGTGGCGTAAAAAAAGCAATCGAAAAATATGATGCTTTAGCGGCTAAAAGAAATGTGAGCTTAACTGATTTAGCATTAAGTTTTGTTTACTCACAATGGTTCGTGACAAGCACTGTAATTGGAGCAACAAATATGAATCAACTAAAACAGAACATTGCGGCTTACGGTTTAGATATTGTTGATGAAGAACTAATTCAAGAAATTGATGCCATACATCTTAATGCAATGAACCCAGCACCTTAAATATCATGAATAATAAAAAATATATAAAGAGAAGTGTGAAGTCTGTTTGGCATCCTTGCACTCAGATGAAGCATCATGAAGATCTTCCTCTGATACCAATTGAAAAAGGAAAGGGGACTTGCCTATACGATTTTGATGGGAAAAAGTATCTTGATGTGACTAGCTCTTGGTGGGTAAATTTATTTGGGCACAATAATAAAATAATAAAAAAATATATCACTAGACAGCTAAATACCCTTGAACATTCTATGTTAGCTGGGCTTACGCATTCCCCCGTAATAGATCTATCAGAAAAATTAAGTAAATTAACTAATTTGGGGCATTGTTCTTATGGAAGCGACGGAGCTAATGCAGTAGAAATTGCACTAAAAATGAGTTCTCATTATTGGAATCAAACAGGCTTTCCCTCAAAGAATAAATATATTTATTTAGAAAATAGCTACCATGGCGAAACACTTGGAGCACTTGCGGTTACTGATGTTCCAATTTTTAGAACTCACTACGGAGCATTAATAAAAAATTATATAAAGACAGACTCACCAGATTTAAGATTAAAAAAAAATAATCAGTCATCAGATGAGTTTCTTGATGACAAATTAAAAAAATTAACAAAAATTTTTGAAAAAAATCATCAAGTCACCGCGAGCATTATCATTGAGCCTATGGTGCAATGTGCATCAGGGATGGGTATTTACGATGCTAGGTTTCTTGAGGGAGTAAGAAAGTTATGCGATCAGTATGAAGTTCATCTTATCGCAGACGAAATTGCTGTTGGGTTTGGACGAACAGGTAAAATGTTTGCTCATCAGCATGCAAAAATTACACCAGATTTTGTATGTTTATCTAAAGGTTTGACGGGTGGATATCTTCCAATGTCCGTCACCTTGACCTCGGATAAAATTTATAATGCATTCTACGATGATGATATTAAAAAAGGATTCCTACATTCGCATAGCTATACGGGAAATCCATTAGCATGTAGTGCAGCATTAGGAACTTTATCTATTTTTGAGTCTGATAAGGTTTTGAAAAAAAACCTGACATTGTCAAAAAAAATAAATCGGTTATTTTCATCTCTAGAGGATCTTCCAATAAGTGATCTCAGAAATATTGGAATGATTTGGGCATTTGAGTTAGATTCGAAAATTTCAATAGATAAGGTTCTGGCATATTCTTTAAATAACGGCGTATTAATTCGACCTATAGATAATACTATTTACTTTATGCCTCCATATTGCATAAAAGAGAGTGAGGCTAGAGAAATGATAAAGATAACTCGTGAGGCAATTTTGTATGCAAGCACATAACAGACTGACCCTGAGAATATTTTTTTTCTTATGGGTTATTGTTTCTGTTTCTGTTTCCGTTTCCGTTTCTGCAGAACTGCCGCAGCCATACAAGCAATTAATAAGTAAATATAATTTTAAAAAAGATAGTTATAGTTTTGTAGTAAAAAATCTAACTGCCCCCGAAAAAAAAGCAATTATCTACAATGGCAGTAAAAATTTTAATCCAGCTTCACTTACCAAAATAATTACATCATTTATAGCACTTGATGAATTGGGGCCTAATTATAAGTGGAAATCTGACTTTTATTATACGGGGCAGTTAAAAGACGACACTCTTCAAGGAGATTTAATTTTTGTTGGCAGGGGAGATGCTAGTTTTTCAATTGATAATTTAGAATCTCTAATAAGAGAGATACAAAAAAAGGGGTTAAAAAAAATAGAAGGGAATTTAATTTTAGATAAAAGTTATTTTGGCCAAATTCCGAACATAATTGATTTTGATGATGATCCAATGCGGGCTTACAATGTTTTACCAAATGCTATTTCAATTCAATCAAATACGCTAAATTTTAAATTCACTCCCCAAGATAACAATATAAAGATTGATGTTAAACCAGAGCTAAACTATCTAAAGATAAAGAATAACTTACGATTAAGTAATAAAAATTGCGTCTCATGGAAACAGTCACTAGATTATCAAAAGGCCAATGATTCTCTCGATGATACGATAATTTTTCAAGGTTACTTTAGTAAGAAATGCTCAAACAAAGAAATTGATTTATCTGTCACTGATAATAGTAGATATTTTTTTGAAGCTTTTAAGTATCTATGGACACATAATGGGGGAAGTTTTTCGGGGGGTTATTGGGTTAATGATAAACAACAGCTTGATGGCAAGTTACTTGCAAGTCATTTATCAAGGCCACTTGGTGTTCTTATTCGTGACATGAATAAGTATAGCTTAAACTTGATGTCAAGAAACTTAATGTTAACTGTGATGGAAGAGGATTTAAAAGGGCAAGTCACAGAAGATGATGTGAATCGATTTGTTTTGAATTGGTTGGGTAGTCATGATATTTCTACCAATAATATTTTTGTTGAAAATGGAGCTGGATTATCAAGGAAGACTTTTATTAATGTTGACAGTCTTCTGGAGATAATGGAAAAAATTTATGAACATCCCTATATGCCGGAAATGCTGTCCTCCTTTTCTATTTTAAATGAAGATGGCACACTAGAAACTAAAATGCCATTTTCTAAGGCCAAAAAAAATGGTCATTTCAAGACCGGGTCATTAAAAAATGTAAGTGCAATCGCAGGATATTTGGTTGATAAAAATAAAAATAAAAAAATATTAATTTTTTTAATGAACGATAAAGAGGCAAATAAATCTTATAATTTTCAAAAAGATCTTATTAATTTGGCGTTTGAATCAATTTAAAATGTTACTCGAGGTTTAAAGAAATGATAAAAAATATATTGATATTAGTTACGATGATATGCTGCACTTCATTATCACATGCAATAGAACTTGTTAACGAGGAGAAAAGCAAAATGCAAGACAAAGGAATTACAGATTTAGTTATCACAGATAACAAAGTTGGTGACGGGCGTGAGGCTGAAAAAGGACTTACTGTGACTGTTCACTATACAGGCTGGCTTTATGAGGATGGAAAAAAAACCACAAAGTTTGATAGCTCAGTGGATAGAAGAGAGCCTTTTAGTTTTGTTCTTGGGGTTGGTCAAGTGATTAAGGGATGGGACAACGGAGTAAGCGGAATGCAAGTTGGTGGAAGTCGCACCATTATAATTCCATCTAGCATGGGTTATGGTACAAGAGGGGCGGGGGATGTTATACCACCAAACTCAGATCTTATTTTTGAAGTTGAATTGATTAAGATTCAGTAAGTTTGAAAACTAAAATAAAATGGATGCAGGACGTAAGCTTTAATGGCAGTTCCGAATCTGGACATGAAGTTGTATTGGATGGCCCTAAAGAACTCGGAGGGAAGGGTTTAGGCATGAGACCCATGGAAATGATGCTGATAGGGATGGGTGGATGTACGTCATTTGATGTGGTCACTATTTTAAAAAGATCAAGGCAGCAAATTACTGGATGTATTGCCGAAATTGAGGCGACAAGAGCAGATAAAATACCTAAGGTGTTCACAAGTATACATATTCATTTTTTAATTAAAGGAATTGGTCTTCAAGAAAAGGCTGTTGAGAGAGCAGTTGAGTTATCAGCTAATAAATATTGTTCAGCCTCAATTATGTTAGGTAAAAGCGTGAAAATAACACATGACTTTGTAATTAGCGAAGAATAGTTTTAACCCTAAGGGTGTCGTTAGTTTTTACTATATTAATCAAGCGATCAATATTGGGATGACTACCGGGATTTTTTTTTGCCTCAGCTGTATGTTCCGAAAATAGTTCTAAGCCCTTTTGAGCTGCAGCAGAGTTTATTTTTTTGAAGTTTTTATACAAATAAAAATATACCTTCAATGACCCTTGGGTTCCTTGCATATTTTCAATGACAACGACTAGATTATCATTTTGATCATAAAGATTAATTTTGTCTATGTGCTCGATGTCGGGCAGAACTTTTAAAACTTGTTTGAATGATTGAGTCATAATAATTAAATCTTGTAGGTTAACGTAGTCATAATTTTTGATGTAATGCCCATAACTTTTTTTATTGGTTTTGGCAGTTCGGCAGCACCTAATTCTTTCGCAGATATTTCATGTTGGTGCTCATCAAACTTCATCTGCTCTAAAATTTTTTTTGTCTTGACATCATATTTAGAGAGTTTAACAAGATGCTTATCGAGATGAGAGGAAACCTGTTTTTCTGTCTCAGCCAAAAAACCTAAGTTATATTTTTTATCAATGATGCTCGCAATACCTCCAATTCCAATTGAACCTATGTAGAGAATAGGATTTAGCAAGCTAGTTTTTCCATTCAACTCATCAATCCTTTCTTCACACCAAGCAAGATGATCAATTTCTTCATTAGCTGCTTTTTGTAAACTTTTTTCAATCGATTTATCTTTATTAAAAAGTAATTGCCCCCTGTAAAGAGCTTGTGCACAAATCTCACCTGAATGGTTTACTCTCATTAATTGAGCATGTTTTTTCTTAATCTCAGAGTTGAGGTCTTCTTTATTTAGGATTTTTTTATCGGGTCTAGGTCTTTTTGAAGAGCTTGGGCTAAATAAGATTTTTAACCCAAACTCAATTTCATCAATAAATTTGTCGATGACCATTTATTTTTAATTTTTTAACATTGAAGCTTGGTCACCCATTCCTTTAAGAATCTTAAGTGCTTCAACGTATTGGATATCTTCATCTGTACCAAACTTAATAGGCTTGAAATTTTTAAGCGCTTCTTTTTGTTCAGGTGTCGGTCCATTTGTTACGGATTTTTCATCCTTTTTACCTTTATCTTGTGGATTTGAGAGGCTATCAGGTATATCCTCCTCGCGATAAGCTAGTGATTCAGTTCCATCTTTGACAGTTATATCTGGTTCGATTCCTTTCCCTTGGATAGATATTCCATTTGGTGTGAAGTATCTAGCTGTAGTTAATTTGATCGCTGAACCATTCATCATTGGCAGTATGCTTTGAACCGAACCTTTACCAAAGCTGCGAGTACCTAATATGGTTGCTCTTTTGTGATCTTTAAGAGCGCCAGTTACAATTTCAGCTGCTGAAGCAGACCCATTGTTAATGATCACTACCATCGGGACATCCTTAATATCTTTAGGTAGAGACTTTATATAATTATTTTTTTCGAAATCACCACCTGGTCTAATATAATTTTCTGGTGCGGTAGTAAGTCGCATTTTAGAATCAGGTGCACGTCCTTCAGTATAAACAACTAATTCATCATCACCAAGAAAGGCAGCTGAAACGGATACCGCTTGAGTTAGTAAGCCACCGGGATTGTTTCTCATATCCAAAATGACCCCATTAAATGCATGTTTATTTTCTTTCCTTAATTTTTTAATTGCTTTAGCTAAATCTTCACCCGTCCTATCTTGGAACTGTGTAACTCTGAGATAAGCATAATCAGGTTCTATTAGCTTTGCTTTAACACTTTTAGTTTTAATTTGCGCTCGAGTGATTTTGATATCAATTGGATCAACAACATCTTCTCGAAGAACTCTAATATCAATTGAGGTACCTGGCTTGCCACGCATTAGTTTAACGGCATCATTTAAGGTGAGCCCTTTTACTAAGGTATCATCAAGCTTGATAATTAAATCACCGCTCTTGAGACCAGCATCGTATGCTGGTGTGTCCTCGATTGGCGTAATGACTTCAACAAATCCATCTTTCATTCCTACTTCAATTCCTAAGCCACCAAACTCACCGGCAGTACCTTGTGATAGATCCTTATATTTATCTTTATCGAGGTAGACGGAATGTGGGTCCAGTCCAGATAGCATGCCTTTAAGAGCTTCATCTAGTAATTTTGGATCTCCAATCTGATCAACATAATCTGATTTAATTTTACCAAATACTTCTGCGAAAGTTCTAAGCTTATCAATAGGTAAATTGTTTGGATTATTTTTGTCGGCAAATACAGGAAGGTTGAATGTAAATAAAATACCTATTAAGGCACCGCCTAATACAAGTGAAAATTTTTCAAATTTTGAACGCATCTATTGAACCTTTTTTGATTTTTAAAGAATATATAAGAATTATTAATATTTTAATGCATAAATACTTTATAAAAAAATAATTCTTTATTAACCTATGAATGACATATATTTATGAATTTAAGTTCCATGTGAGTTACCCTTTAAAACTATGACTGCCCATCAAAATTCTACGACTGACGATTTTTTTAGTGTAAATGGCCCTTTAAATGATTGCCTCGAAGATTATCAGCTAAGGACCGAGCAAGTTGAAATGGCAAAATCTATTATTGGCACGATTGAAGACAAATCATCTCTAGTTGTAGAGGCTGGAACGGGTGTTGGCAAAACCTTTGCCTATTTATATCCTGCACTTTTAAAGGGAGGAAAGGTTGTTATTTCAACTGCGACAAAAAACTTACAAGACCAACTTTTTTTCAACGATATTCCTAAAATAAGAGAGGCTCTTAAAATCTCCGTGAAGGTAAATATTTTAAAGGGGAGGGGAAACTATATTTGTAAACTCAGGATGGAAAATACAATTCAGGAGGGCATGTTTTTTAACAAAGAAGATGCCCAACATTTACAATTAATCAAGGCTTTTTCAGACAACACCGATTCCGGTGAGGTGTCTGAAATCAGCGAAATACCAGAGACTTCAACTATATGGCCAATGGTCACTTCGACAAAGGAAAATTGTCTGGGGCAAGATTGTGAATTTTATAAGGAATGTTTTCTAGTAAAAGCACGTAAAGAGGCACTAGAATCAGAGGTACTTATAGTAAACCATCATTTATTTTTTGCCGATTTTGTTCTTAAAGATGAAGAATTATCAGAGATTCTCCCCAAAGCAAATACAATAATTTTTGATGAGGCTCACCAAATCCCTTTGGTTGCATCTTTTTTTCTAGGCCAATCCATTTCTTCTAGTCAAATATCTAATTTAATCCAAGACTGTCAACAAGGATTAAAAAAATATCCAGATACCATAAAGGTTTTGGATGCTTTATCAAAAGACTTTCAAGAAATTGTTTTTGAGTTAAAAAAAATAGTAAGTCCATTTCCTGCCAGACTAAATATCAACAATCTTAAGAACTACGAAAATTTTGAAAAAACTTATAATTCTTTAATTGAAAAATTAGAATTATTAGGAATTACTTTATCAAAGCATTCTGAAGAAAATGCAGAATTACAAAAGTTGTTCGAAAGATCTTCGGAGCTTAATATAAAATTTAGCTCTTGGTTGAAAAAAGATAATCAAAATAATATTTATTGGATAGAGGTTTTTTCCAGGACAGTTCAATTTAATGAAACCCCTATAAGTATTTCTGAACAATTTAATAAATTTCAAGAGAAAAGTGATAGTGCATGGATATTCACTTCGGCAACCTTATCGATCAATGGGAGCTTTGATCACTTTGTAAAGCTACTCGGACTTGAAAAAGCAATGACCCAATATTTACAAAGTCCATTTAATTATAGTGAAAATGCATTTTTATATGTGCCAAAAGAAATCCCAGATTCAAAAGATGAATTATTCAATTTAGTTCTAGTTAAAAAAGCATTACCCCTCATCAAAGCATCGAAAGGTAGAGCATTCGTTTTGGCAACAAGCTTAAAATCAATGGAGGAAATTGGTGCTTTACTAAAAGATGAACTCAAAAAAAATGTAATTAATTATCCAGTAATCACCCAAGGAGAGGGCCCTAAAAGTGACTTATTGCAGCAATTTAAAAAACATGGAAATGCAATTTTAATTGGTTCATTAAGTTTTTGGGAGGGTATCGATGTAAGGGGTCCAACATTAAGTTTAGTTATAATTGATAAGCTTCCATTTCAATCACCAGGAGACCCTGTATTTGAATCAAAAATTAAATTATTATCTGAAGAGGGGATAAATGCTTTTATGTCGATGCAACTGCCTGAAGCGATCATAAGGCTTAAGCAGGGGGTAGGAAGGCTTATAAGGGACGATTATGATAAAGGGGTGATGGTTATTTGTGATAAAAGAATTATTGAAAAGTCATACGGTATTAAGATTTGGAAAAGCCTCCCTCCTTTCAAGAGAACAAGGAATGAATCTGCTGTTATCAATTTTTTGGAAGAGTTAGAATGAACATTTTATCAATCGACACCTCGGGTCAACTTTTATCTATTGCCTTACTAAAAAATGATTCTCTTACAGAGGAATCATATTCATCTGATAAAAAACATTCTGAAAATATTCTGCCTTTGTTAAAAAAATTAATGGATAAAAGTGACATTGATTTTAGTGATCTTAATGGTGTTGCTTTTGGCGCAGGGCCAGGATCATTTACAGGGGTCAGAATTGCTGCTGGTGTGGCATACGGTATTGCATATGCTCATAATTTACCTATTGTAGGAATCAATAATCTAGAGGCCATTGCCAAAAAAGTAGATAAAGTTGTTGTCATACCCTGCGTGGATGCCCGGATGGGAGAGCTATATATGGGCGCATATAAGAGGATCAACGGTGAACTCGTTTCAATTATTGATAGCGGTGTTTTTGAACCATGCGATTTACCTAATTTAGATATATTAGATGGTGTTATCGTCGGGTCAGGTGTTTTTGAATATAAAAAAATTCTAATTGAGAAATACCGAGACCAAAAAGTTATAATTGATGAGAATGAATACCCATTAGCTGGTGCAATTGCTCAATTAAGCATAAAAAGGATGGATAAAAATTTTAATCTTAAAAATGCCGCACCTATATATATAAGGAATAACGTTGCCAAAACTATCAGTGAAAGAAAAATTGATCTTAAGGCCAAAGAAAGAAAAATCTAACTTCAAAAATGTAGTGTTGAGTGATATAGAAAAAATTGTCTTGATTGAGGAAGATTGTCATATTTCGCCTTGGTCAAAAACAAATTTTCTTGATTCGATAAGTTCTGGCAATCTATTTCAAGTGTTAAAAGATGATGAATTAATTATAGGTTATTACATTGCAAGCTTCGCAGCCGATGAATGTGAACTCTTAAATATCACGGTAAACAAGCATTTTCATAGGCAAGGCTTTGGGAAAATTATAATAAGTCACCTAGTTAAAAATTGTTTGGTAAGAAAAGTATCAAATCTATTTTTAGAGGTCAGGAGATCAAATAAAAATGCTATTCTGTTATATGAAAAAAAAGGTTTCAATGAGGTAGGAATTCGACCAAATTACTACAAAACAACAAATGGAAATGAAGATGCCATTTTAATGGCGTTTAGTTTTTAAATAATTATGATAGAAAAAAAAGTCGCATACGAAGAACTGAATTTACTTCCAATTTGGCTGAATAAAAAAAGTCCAAAAAAAACTACTCATGCCTTATCTAACATCGGCTTATATTTTTTTAAAGAATTAAATGTTTCAATCATAGTTCCCGAGCTTGATAACTTAACCAATAATGCAAAAGAATTATTTAAAAATATTCATGTTTACATGAATTCTATTTCAGTAAATTCGAAATACTTGAGGAATATAGAAGAAGGGGAGATTAATGTAATACTAAAGAAGAACTCAATAATTCACATATTCTTGATAGGGGAAACGAGCTCAATGGAGTTACATGATTTAGATGTAACTATTAAATCATTGCCGTCTTTATCTGAAATGTTGTCAAACTCGGAAAAGAAGAAAAAGTTATGGCATGACATCCAATCATCATTACAAGGTGAAATGAAAGGAAATAATTAAAAATGCGAGCATCAAAATTTTACATTGCAACAAGAAAAGAATCTCCAGCGGAGGCTGAACTTTTAAGTCATCAGTTACTTGTAAGGGCAGGAATGGTTAGATTGCTTGGGTCAGGCCTATACACCATTATGCCATTGGGCCTCAGAGTGTTAAAAAAAATTGAAATGATTATAAGGGATGAGCTAAATCAAGCAGGTTGCATAGAACTTTTAATGCCAGCCATTCAGCCAGCTGACTTATGGAAGGAGTCCGAACGTTGGGAGGAGTTTGGTCCTCAAATGTTAAAAATTAAAGATAGGCATGAGAAAGAGTTTTGTTTTGGGCCTACGCATGAGGAAGTGATAACAGATATCATAAGAAAGGAAATTAACAGCTACAAACAACTACCTATCAATTTCTACCAAATTCAAATGAAATTTAGAGATGAGATAAGACCTAGGTTTGGCGTTATGAGGGCAAGAGAATTTTTAATGAAAGATGCATATTCATTCCATACCAATTTTGATTGCCTCAAAGAAACATACCAAAAAATGTTTAAGGTATATGAGAATATATTTAATCGCATTGGATTAAAGTTTAGAGCTGTATCAGCAGATAATGGGGCTATCGGAGGTGATGCATCTCACGAGTTTCATGTTCTTGCAGAGTCTGGCGAAGACGTTCTAGTCTATGATGAGCATTCTGATTATGCTGCGAATATTGAATTAGCAAAAGATAACCCTAATATTGATAAATTTAAAACATGCCGCGGGATTGAGGTCGGTCACATTTTTCAATTAGGATCAAAATATTCCGAAAAAATGTCTGCTAATTTTATTGCAGAAGATGGTTCATCAAAACCTGTCATCATGGGTTGTTATGGTATTGGTGTTTCAAGAATTGTGGCAGCGACAATTGAACAAAGCCATGATGATAACGGTATTATCTTTCCTCCTTCAATTGCACCTTTCGAAGTGATTATTACCCCTATTGGATATGATAAAAATAAGGAGGTGAGAAGCTATGCAGATAAACTTTATGATGACTTAATTAGTCAGGGCTTTGATGTCCTTATAGATGATAGAGGCCTCCGCCCAGGCGTGATGTTTAGTGAAGCCGATCTAATTGGCATACCTCATAGAGTGACGGTAGGAGATAAAACGATAAAAGAGAACAAATATGAGTACAAAAAGCGAAGTGAGCAAAGCTCTACAGTAATTAATCTTGAGGAACTATTTGGTAAACTTAAGAATTAGTTAGTCCAGCACCTTGTATGCATGATAAGTGCCAAACTCACCCTCAGAGTCAATATAAACAAAGTAATATCCGTTAAGCGTGTAACCTAGCCCGTTAAAATAATTTTTTGATCGTAACTTTAAATCTTCGGGTAACTTACTTTCTCCTTTATATTTACCTTCGGTGTTATAAATCAAAAATCGTTTATTTTCAACATCAAGTAAAATCAATTCGTTATCTTTAACATCTGTGAAAGCAATAAAATGACTTGCTACATCAAAGGGCTTAACATTTGGTGTTTTGAAATCTAGTTCTATTGTTTTTTTAGCAGTAAACTCCTCTGCATCTACAACGATGACCTTGTTAGATTTTTCTTGTTTCGCGAAATATAAATTATTTTTACCATCATAAGATGGCATTGTTCCGGAACTTTCAAAAGCAAAAACTGTATTGATAATATCGTTCGACTTACCTGTTAATAATCCATCACCATCAAGTTCTAAAGTGTAGATACCTGTCATAGGAGCGAATCCAGCTGAAGCTGATACATTGTAAGTAATTGTTTCCAGTTCAGCTTTTTTGGTGTTGAAATAAATTGACCTGTTATCAAAGCCGGGTCGGGTTGATTCAATATAGTTACCTTTGTCATCGTATGTATGGATTAAAGATTTTGATATTGGAGCCTGACTGTTAGAGCCCATGGGTGCTAATCCACCATCAGCGATATAATATTTTTTTTCTACTGGAATATAGGCGAGTGTTTGAGGCCTTGTTGTTGGTTGTTTTTTTAGAGGAATCTTAAAAACCAGCTCTGCCTGTTCTTTAATTTCGGCGTTGATGCTACTTGCAAAAACTGTAGCGGTTGATAGTAAAACAAGTAACAATTTTTTCATTTCGGTTATTCCAATTTAAATTATTTATTTATATAAGTCTTCTTTAAGCATTTTTTGTTCAATAAATGTTGCATCACCATAGCTAAAGAACCGGTATTTTTTAATAATGGCGTGAGTATATAATTCTTTTGTAAATTCATACCCAGCAAAAGCAGACACTAACATAAGAAGTGTACTTTTTGGAAGGTGAAAGTTAGTGAATAAACCATCAACAATATTAAATTTATATCCAGGTGTTATAAATATATTTGTCTTTTGATTACCAGTTTTAATTTCATTATCTATAAATGACGCTTCAAGTGCCCGCATGCAAGTTGTCCCAATCGCAATAATACGACCACCTTCCTTTTTAGTATTTAGAATTTGGTCTTTGAGCTGTTCAGAGATATTAAAATATTCAAAGTGCATTTGGTGATCAGAGATATTTTTGGTTTTGACAGGTTGGAATGTCCCAGAACCTATATGCAGTGTTAAAAAGTTATAGCTAATTTTATGTTGTTTAAATCTTATGAAATCATTTTCTGTAAAATGGAGCCCAGCTGTTGGAGCTGCGACTGCACCAAAATTTTTAGCAAACGTAGTTTGGTATCTTTCTAAGTCTTCTGCTTCATCCTTCCTATTGATGTATGGCGGCAGTGGGACATGACCAAATTCTTCAAGTAACCTTGTAAAAATAGATCCAAACAACTTAACACGGAATAATTTTTTATCTAATTCTATTACTTCTAAAAAAATTGATTTAGAAATAAATATTTTGAGACCAATATGTATTTTTTTTGAAGTTTTAATCATTGTAAGTGCATGATTAGGATCTATTATATTTTCTATTAAGAGCTCAACCTTCCCCCCCGTTACTTTTTCTCCGAATAATCTAGCCTTAATTACCTTGGTATCATTAAAAACTAATAAATCTTTGGGAGATAGATAGTCATAAAAATTTTTACAGTGACTATCTATTTTGCTGCTTTTGTTTGGATTCACAATCAATAATTTGCTGTCACCGCGGACCTTTGGAGGTTGCTGAGCAATTAAGTTTGCAGGTAGGTCATAATCAAAATCATCGATTTCCATAAGCGTCATTGGTTGATATACTTACGGCTTATTTCAGCCGGGATGGCGGAACTGGTAGACGCACGGGATTCAAAATCCCGCGCTGGCAACAGCGTGAGAGTTCGATTCTCTCTCTCGGCACCAATAAGTATTAAAAATTTAATCATGATTGAACATAAGTTAATAAAACCAGAGACACATGAGATTATTGTTCGGCCTAATCCAGCAATGTCATGGTCATTAATAAAAAAAATATATCTTTGTTTTGTTATTTTAATCCTAATCATCGCAATTGTTTTAAGTTATATAAATCTTTATCTAGCAATTCCATTTTATGGAGTTGAAACAATTTTCTTGGGATATGCCTTGTACATAACCGCTTTAAAAAGTACGTTCTATGAGAGGATTATAATAGGGCCAACCGAAATAGAAATTTCTTTTGTTCAAGGGAAAAAAATATCTAGTGTGAAATTTGTTAAAGAGTGGTCAGAATTTTATTTTAATCCCCCAACTAATTTAAAACATTCAGAGATTTATATATCAAGGTCGGGTAAAAAAACCTATATTGGAACAAAAGTAAATGAGGAGAATAGAAAAAAATTGTTTAAATTATTGAAAAGATTTTAATATGGAAAATTAAAAATCAAGTAATTTAAACTTCATTTAAAATAAGACTTAAATAAATATTAAAAATAAATGTTAAAAAAATTGTATTTGTTAATTGAAATACTTTTTTTTTGCTGATAAAATTGTTACAATTTGTTAACAATATCAGAAAAATTCTGAGTTAATATTCTCAAATGTTTAATTTTGTTGGAATTTAAATGGCTTTTGTTGTGTCCTTTAACAATAGCTTTAGTAATGAAATTTGTATAATAATTAATTTAACTTAAAGGTATTTCAAATTGAAATCAATTTATCAAAAGTTTCTTGTCCTTATACTATTAACTCCACTTACGGCATTAGCTGACTGGGGTCTTAACATGACTCAGGGTGTGACTCCCATCAGTAAAGAAATTTATGATATGCACATGCTTACACTTTGGGTGGTAACTATAATTGGCATATTAGTATTTGGTGTTATGTTCTGGTCAATATTTCATCATAGAAAATCTAAGGGAGTTAAGGCTTCCAAATTTTCTCACAGTACAACAGTAGAGATCATATGGACAATAGTTCCAACTGCAATAATTATTGCACTAGCTATTCCCGCAACGAAATTACTAATTAAAATGGATGATACATCCGAAGCAAAAATAACCATTAAGGCTACCGGCATTCAATGGAAATGGAAATATGATTACTTGGATGAAGATATTACTTTATATAGTTCACTTGATTCCAAGAGCCAAGAGGTTGCTCAAAGAGATTCTGGCCAAAATCCAATGGATTATGAGAATTATCTTCTAGATGTAGATGAGCCACTTGTGGTTCCAATAAATACAAAACTAAGAATCTTAACAACTGCCGAAGATGTAATACATGCTTGGTGGGTTCCTGAGCTTGGTTGGAAACGTGATGCTATCCCTGGATTTATTAATGATAACTGGGCAATTATTGAAGAGCCTGGAACTTATCGAGGAAATTGTACTGAAATATGTGGTAAGGGACATGGATACATGCCGATTGTTGTTAAAGCTGTTTCAATGGAGGATTATGAAGCGTGGATTGATGATAGAAAGGCATTAAAACTTGCTGCTTTAGAGTCACAAAATAAAACTTTAACAATGGATGAATCAATGGCTGAAGGTGAAAAAGTGTACAAAAAACAATGTTTAATGTGTCATCAAGCAAATGGAGAAGGTGTTCCAGGTGCCTTTCCAGCCCTAGCTGGAAGCGAAATTGCATTAAAAAAAGAAAATACGCTTGAGCACTTATACAGAATTATTTACGGTAAAAATTTAATGCCAAAATTTGGTGACCAACTTTCTGACGTTGAAATTGCGACAGTAACCACATACGAGAGAAATGCTTGGGGAAATAATACGGGAGACCTTATACAACCAAAAGAAGTAGCTGAAGCAAGAAAGAATCAAACAAAATAATCTTTAAAATTTTAATTTAGGAAGCAATTATGAGCACATTAGCGAAAGACACACATCATGATCATGATCACAAGCCAACCGGATTGAAACGTTGGTTTTTCTCTACTAATCACAAAGATATCGGTACGTTATATCTGATATTTGCGTTGACAATGTTTTTTGTTGGTGGTGCTATGGCCATGATTATACGTGCTGAGTTGTTTCAACCAGGCTTACAATTTGTAGACCCTCAATTTTATAACTCTATGGTGACCATTCATGCGTTAGTAATGATATTTGGTGCAGTTATGCCAGCAGGTGTAGGTCTCGCAAATTGGATGATACCGCTAATGATTGGTGCGCCAGATATGGCTTTA
>Ga0209666_1001422_pt1 | contig 18367 bp, 20 predicted proteins | sample SaaInlV_125m_DNA_FD_184679 | JGI IMG/M metagenome (GOLD analysis project Ga0209666, IMG submission 184679) | Marine microbial communities from expanding oxygen minimum zones in the Saanich Inlet - Saanich Inlet SI037_S3LV_10m_DNA (SPAdes)... | ecosystem: Environmental > Aquatic > Marine >...
AAACGCATCAATATTTCATGACAAGTTTTTGCCACCACAACAACTTTGTCGTCTTCTGCGAAATGCCTGACCATACCATTTAACATAATGGCATCGCCAATACCCATATGGTTCAATAAAATCTTCACCATCTATCTTTAATTGTTTCAAAAACTTTATGTATCATTTCGGTACTAACAAATTGACTATTTCCCACATACAAACCACACTCATTTAACCTTTCGGCATTTGGAACCTTAACTGTATCCTTCCATTTTTCAAGGAATGGGTGAAGCAATAAATTACCCGCAACTACTGGTCTTGTTTCGACTTCCAAGTCATCCAATATTTTCAATAATTTTTGTTTGTCTTCTCGGGACTTACAAATAAATGGAAAACAGAAACTACTATTTCCCTCATCATATGGTGGAACATAAAATTTATCTTTGTCCAAGTTGTCAATAAAATATTTATAATTTTCACGGCGAATTCTAATACTCTCATCCAACCTCTTCAATTGTTCCAAACCCAAAACAGCGTTGAATTCTGTGCTTCTAAAGTTGTAGCCATCTGTCAAGAACAAAAACCGTGGATCTAAGTTTGGAAACATTTTTATGTTATATTCATAATTCTTGGGTGAAAGATTTCTAGCCATGCCGTGACTTCTCTTCAATTTCATGAGTTCGTAAAGATTATCATCATCTGTGCAAACCATTCCACCCTCCACAGTTGTCATGTGATGACCATAGTAGAAACTAAAAGTGCTCCCCGTTCCACAACCTCTCTTTGCCCCATCGGGACCTGTGAGTCCGTGGGATTCACAAATGTCTTCCAAGAATAGCGCGTTAGGGTATTTTTCTTTGAGAGCCTCAACTGGTGCGTTGAGACCAAGTAAGTGGGTGATGAAAACTATTTTAATATCTTCGTCAGGTAATTTTGACACATCAAAACTAAATGTCTCAAAGTCTATATCAACAAATACTGGTTCCAAGCCAACCTGGAATACGGGGGCAACATTGGTAACCCAGGTACAAGCTGGGACCAAGACGCGAGATCCATCTGGGATGTTGTAAAGTTCCTTAACAGCTGCCAATAGCAAAAAGTTAGCAGTGCTCCCAGATGTAACAAAGAGAGAGTTCTTACAACCCAACCAGTCTGACCACTCCTTCTCAAATTCTGCGACCTTCTTACCATTGGTGTATTTATCAGTAGAGTTAATAAAGTCTATAAGTGTTTTTTTATCTGACGAAGTAATCGCGTCGTTCATTAACGGCCACCACATCTTTAAGTATTTAGGTATTTATGTCTTTAACCCAATTGCTTGTAAAATTGATCTTGTTTGTCTTGGCGCTCAACTGACTTTACATGCCATAGACCAATGAGAGGATTAGCTTCAAGACTAATCGCCTTTTCATAACCTTCTACCCGCTCATGGAGGTTCTTTGTCCAACGAATAGAAGACTTGTTTCTGAAGATGCGACCTTGGAAATCTGGCCAGTTAATGAAACCGGCTTCATTGATTGTGAAATTGCAGTTTTGAAGCCATTCACCAGTTGCACCTGGGCAGATGTTCATTCGTGGAATGAAAATGCAGTCACAATCTGTATCAATAATTGGTTTCTTCATGTTTTGAATCAACGGTTCTTGTGGAATTTCATCCGCATCAATCATGAAAATAAAATCACCCTTGCACTGATCAATGTGATAATTGCGATGAGCTGCGAAATCACCGTCGTGTTCTCTGTGACAGACTGAAATAGTGTCAGCAAATTGTTCCAAAACTTTCTTTACTTCCGGTGTTTCTTTTCCAGAATCAACCAAAACATTAATATCATCAGTGCTTTCTTTTACTTTCACAAGAAAAGACAAAAGAGAATAAAGTTCTTTGTCTTCGTTGCAGACCTCAACAGCATATGTAAAAGTTGGTTCTTCCTTGATCTCCATTATATAAATTAAAGAGTTCAATACTTTAAGTATTATAATGAGTGCCTTTGAACTTAAATTTTTAGAAATTGCTCGCCTTCTCAAAAAGAGTGTGTTGCCACAAAAAATCAATTTAAAAAAGTTTAGATTGGGGGACCACCGAGATGGTGGATATGTTGTAGCAGAACTTGAGGATGATAATTATGATGCACTTTATTCTTATGGGTGTGATGATAATATTACATTTGAAAAGGCTTTCCACGATAAATATAAAAAACCTTGTTATGTTTATGATCCATTCAAGGGTATAACCGACAAACCAGATTTTATTGAATATTTTGAAGAAGGTTTGGCTCACACTAATTTTATTGACAAAGATAATCGTAAATTTGGAACAATTGATGAACATATTCAAAAAAATGGTCACACCGAAAGTAAAAATCTTATGGCACAAATTGATGTTGAGGGTTCGGAATGGAATGTTTTGGCAAGTGAAATAAAAAATTTAAAAAACTTTTCACAACTTTTGATTGAATTTCATATGCCATTAATGCCAGATCAATTTCTTAGAATGGAACCATTTATCAAACATGTTTTTGAAAAATTAAATGAAGATTTTGTTTGTGTCCATTTCCACGGAAATAATGCTCCTCTCCAACCATGGTTAGATGGATATTTCCCAAGAATGTTTGAAGTCACCTATGTCAGAAAAGATCTTATCAAGGAACATTCACTTGAAACTGAACCATCCCCCATGGAGGGTCTTGATTACGCGTGTGCAACTGATAGACCCGATATTATTGTAAATTATTGGTTAAACAAAAGACTCTATGATTAATAAATATAATGTTTGGAAAAATTATTGGAAGATTTTTTTTGGAACCCCATTGTGGTTTAAAAGGAGACGATGAAGAAGGAACAGTGACTGTTTCGGAATTAGTTGAAACATTTCTTTTGTGGTCACATTGGAAGAACCAATTAAATGGAAGTTTTAAAAAAATTAAATTATTTACAATGTTTGAAACAACAGATGTTCATCCAGGTATTATAAAATCAATGAAAATATTTGATGAGGTTGTTGTTCCATATGATTACCTCAAAGAAATTTTGGTAAAACACGGAGTTAATGCAGTATCCCTAAATTGGTACACATCTGATTTAATTAGAATGAAACCATTTGTTGTTCCCAAAGCTATGGACAAAGAAAGAAAAATATTTTTGTATGTCGGAACAAATGATAAAAGAAAGAATGTCACTACCCTTACAAAAGTTTTTGCTAAAGCTGCGGAGGGAACAAATCATTTATTAATTGTTAAGACAAACAAAGAAGATGAATTGACACAAACAAAAAATATTCAAATTATAACTGAAAAAATTCCATTAGAAAGACTTGCAAGTTTATATAACTTATGTGATTATGTCATTTCATTTACAAGAGGAGAAGGAGTTGGATTACCAATGTTAGAAGCAAATTATTTTGGAAAACCAGTTATATGTCAAGACCAGGGTGTTTTTAGGGATGTAAAGAAAGAAGTTAAATCAGGATGGATTACCCTACCCTCTAAAGAAATACCTATTGATTTGGAAGGAGTTCCAGAATTTTTACATGAAGTATTTTATGGAACATGGTTTGATGTATCAGAAGACAGTGCTCTTGATATAATAAAAAATATCATGTTACAATAAGATGCTCTTAGCAATCGTACTTATTATAATAAATATATACATTCTGTTAAATACTAGAGAGCCTAAAAATTTTAGAAATGTCAAGGAGCGTTATAGAACTTTGAGAGAACATTTAGCAACCCACGAAAAACCAGAGTTCCGTAAATTATCTACACAAATTACATTGGTTGCGCACCAGGAACAATATTTCAGGACGCTTGGGTACAACACTAACAAGGGATACGAAATAGGTTTGTGTATTGATGGTTCACCAAATGAGATAATGCACGTCCTTCTTCACGAGCTTGCCCACTCAACTGTCCCAGAGTATAGTCATAGTAAAAACTTTTGGAATCAAACGGATGAACTCAAAAAAATTGCCAATGAATTAGGTATTTATACACCCATCAACAATAAGACAAGATTTTGTAAGTCTGTCATACAGGATAATTAAAATATTTTATTAAATTAAAGTCACGAGATGCTTGACATCGAAATTATAAAAATGGCCTTCACATGGGTTTTTATGTACATGTCCATATTGGCTCAGAACTTTTCAGATGGTTATGGTTTTAATTCATTTTGGATGTTTGCTGTCATACCATTTTTGTTACGCTTCATGAATGGAAGTGGATTCCTTCATGTTAAATGGACATTCTTGCTTGCCATTGTTGTGTTGTCTGGGGCATTGGCGTTTGCGTTCTCTCTCACTAACCCACAACTCCAAAACGGCCTCAAGGAATATGGCAGAAACAAGAGAAACACTGTAAGGTTTACCTTCCTCTACATGGGTTTCCTTTTGTTCTCACTCCTTTTCTTAGGCTATTTCTGGCGTGATGGACCATTTGCTGATACCCGCGTAGTCATGAATGTTGAAAATTTGGGAATGGGTAACAATAATATTTGAAAAACTTGAAATTTTTCAAACATATCAATATATGTTTTCAAATAGATAAAAATAAATAATTACTTTTTGAAAATGTATCGCTGAAGAATAAAGTAAACAATTGCGGCAACCAAACCTGTTGAGGCGAGACCCACGGCAGAGCGACCACCCATATCATTCATGAATCGTGGAACAGTTGAGGAAAGCTTTTCCTGGACTGGTTTGCTAATGGCTATGGCGGCACAAACACCAACGATAAGGGCTTCCATTTGATCATCTGTTAAGTTGAATGGATTCTTGTTTTGTGGTGGTGGGTTTGGTGTTTCCATTGTGGGAGTTGGACCAAACGCTGGTGCGTTTTGTGGAGCAACATTCTGGATAGTTTGCAATCGTGGATCAGCGCTCGCAGCTGGGGGGTCCATGAGACCAACCGCTGACCCTCCCCCGCTGTATGAATCAACAATATCTGAAATTGGTGTAGAGTCCATCGCTATTTGTTGTTTATTTATATTTTTTTCTTCGTATTTCGCATCCATTGGTGGGGGTGGAGACATGGGAGGCATATCTGGACCAAGTGTTTTATCTTCTTTTGTTGGAACTAAAGTTTGTGGTGGTGGCACATAAGCATTCAAAGGAACCATGCCGTCATCATTCATGCCTAAATTCAATGTATCCATTTAGTAAATACTTATGTTTTATGAAAAATAATGTGACGCAATTATTTTGCTTTTGAAATTGTAATTCCTGTTTTTTTGTCCGCCTGTTTAACAGATTTGGAAGAAGCTGAAGTTTCATATTTGGGGTTATACATTTTCTTATGTGCTTGCCAAAATGTTTGGGAACCAACTTTAAATTTGGGGGGAGGATATTTAGCCTTGTACCAAAATACACAATCCTCTATTTTATTAGATTTAACAGTATTATCCAATACAAGACACTCAAAATTTTCGGTGCATGCATCCATTGTTTTACCAAATAGGTCAAATGTTGGGAATATACCAAAGAAATTTTTCCATAAACGCTCTCTATTCGCAACAATGTTCTCACGAAGAATAAAAACATAGTCTATATTTGCCCTTAATGCGGGTGGTAAGTCCATACAATACTGCATAGAAAGCATAAAAAATATCTTCCAGTGTCTCCCATTCATAAAAATTTGTCTCATGCATGTATCCTTTAGGAATTTATTGTCATACATACAATCATCTAAAAGTAGGAATGTTCCAATATTTTTTTTTGTATTCTCCCTCATTAATTTCTTTTGTCTCGCCATAACTCTATCAATTGCTTCTCTGTCATATTCGCCATATATAAACAAATCTGGTATAAACTGACCATAGAAACCATTTCCCTCTTCTGTGCCAGATTGAACCACCCCCGTTGGTATATGCTTTTTATGATACATAATGTCCCTAATCAGGTAAGATTTCCCTGTGTTTCTCTTACCAATGAAGACACAAATTTTATCATCTGCCATCTTCCTAGGGTCAAACTTCTTAAGTTGTAAGTTAAGAGATGACATCTTATTAAAACATCCCGTTTTTTTTATCAATTTTTTACTCACATACTATAATAGATGAGTCTCAAGCTCGCAGCCAAGGGTGTCCAAGATTCTTGGTTTGTTGGAAATCCTCAGATGTCCTACTTTTTTATGAATTACAAGAGACATTCAAAATTTTCCCTGGAACAGAAGGAGTTACCTTTTGATGGGGTTCACGATTTTGGAAAAGACCTCTTCTGTGATATTCCATATTCCCACGGAGATTTAGTAAAAAATTTAGCTCTTAGACTTACAATTAATGACATTCAGAGTGATGAATATCCTGAAACGGTAAAAGGGAGAGATGGTATGACTTATATTCAAAATATTAATTTCCCATATGTCCCATCTATGTTTACTGAACTCGTGGAACATGTAGATTTAATAATAGGTAATCAACTCATTGAAAGATTACCAGGGGAATACATTTACATTCATCAACAATTGAATAATAGTGAATCTGATACAAAAAATTCATTAAAAAAAATTAATGGTCATGGTGATTTTATAGATAATTTTACTGATGATGCATTAGATGATGTTTATAAGACTGTTGCAGCATCAATGGATGATTACAATTCAAATACTTTCAATACATACATTTTGGATTTGCCTTTTTACTTTTTCAGGGCTCCAGAATTATCAATACCCATGTGTGCCCTCAAAAGACAAAAAATTGGATTACGATTAAAACTCAGAGAATTTGATGATATTATATTTGGTGGAAAAAGAATAAATCATATAAATGGTCACCAAGTTAAATCATACATTCAATCAGTTTCACTTGAAGCAACATTTGGGTTTCTAGAAGAAAGAGAAAGACAATTTTTAATGACAAGACCCTTGGATTATGTGATTACACAAGTTCAAATTGCTCAGTTTAATATGGAATTTCCCATGAATAAACGGAGTGTCATGTTGAATTTTAAAAATCCAGTAAAAGAAATGTTTTTTGTTGTACAAAATGATACATATAAACAATTTAACAATACCCTAAGATTCCAAGAAATTAAAAGAATTGAATTAAGGTTTAATAATCAAGTTGTATTCGATGGTAATAGAGAATTTTTAGTCTATGACCAACCAATGGAACATCATGTTAATATACCAGAACAGAGAACAATGAGATATAGGTATAAACACAATGAATTCATTGATTTTGATACATCATCAGAGTTTGGTATGTATAGTTTTGCATTAGAACCCGAAAAACCATATCCAACAGGACAGGTAAACATGAGTCGTATAAGTCATCAGATGTTAACAGTTGAAATAGAACCAAATATATCAGATGTATATTGTGCTAAAACATATGGTCATGTTTTTCCAAAATCAGATGCAGAAGAGGGAGATATACCTATTCTTTTGAGATATGAAATGGGAAAAAACTCACCACCAGTTAAAAGTTTCTCAAAAAGTAAAGATAATAAAGTAAGGGTTTATGCACTAAGTTATAATGTCCTCAGAGTAGCGAGCGGATTAGCTGGTTTAAAATTTTAACTGTTATTAGTAGGAATGGCTGGTCGTCTCCAAATTGAATCAGTCGGTAAACAAGATAAATTCTTGACCGATGACCCAGAATTTAGTTTTTTTAGCCAGGTACATAAAAAACATACACACTTCTCAAGACAAAATATTAAGATTGAATCACCCAAACCAATTGATTTTGATCAAATAACAAGGTATAGAATTCCACAAAATCAAGGAGATCTCTTGACAAAAATTGCATTTGAATTTGAAATGGATCCAGTTATTTTATATAATCATGGATACGTGGATTCATTTGGTCATGCATTATTTGATTATATTGATTTATACATTGGTGGTGTGTTGGTTGAAAGAGTAAATACAGATTATTTACAAGTTTTTTCAGAACAAAGCATTACACAAACAAAACAATATGGTCTTTCAAAAACTTTAGGTAAATCAGTTGTTCAAGATGCAACCGATGACTACACAAAACAATATGCTGTCGTTAATTATAATCGTCCACAAAAATTTATAGTAAACATACCATTTCATTTCTATCAAAAACCAGAATTAGCTGTACCAATCTGTGCAATAAAAGAACAAGAAGTTGAACTTGAAATAAAAACAAGAAAACTTGAAGAACTCATCCTTTCTAAAAGTTTTACAAAATTTGTGTATCCAGAAACTCCATACCAAGCAGCAGATGATTTATCCACGAGACAAAGGGTTTTAGATATTAGATATATTCCAGATTTAGATACAAATCAAAAAGATGGAACAACATTTGGTGGATTCGGTATGATTACATCACAGTTGAGAATATTAAATAGATTAACACCATACATATGGGCTCATAGAGGGGATAAAATTGAGTATTATGGTGTTAATAGCAAGTATGTAAGAGAAAGTGTTGACAATTTAACATATGAATCTATTGCGTATACTAGATTCCAATCAAACTTTTTATATCGCCAAGATGATCCTTCTTTCCCAGATGATCAAAGAATTACAAGTGGTAGAATTATTGGCACAGGTACACAGTTCCATTCAAGGGGTATGGGTGTAGCCACTGTTCCCAAATATAATGAATTTTTTGTTGCAGACCCAGTGGATGGAAATGTTTATTCATATCTAAACAATGATTTAATTGCAACAGTAAATCTAGGTGTTGGATACGGACAATCAGTTGGAGTTGACGACGAAGGAAATAAAGTTGCGGTAGGGTTTACAAGTAATATAGATCCTTTACATGTGACTACTTCTGAAAATACTTTAAAAGTAATAGATTATACAGATCCCCAAAATCCATATATATACAAAACACTCACCGCGAGTGATGCAACTGCACAATTGAGATATACTAGAGTATCCGGTGATGGAACAAAAGTTATAGCCCTAGATATTGTAAATTCTGTGTTATATATATTTGATTTAACTTTAGATCAACAAACAAGAATTATTGGTTTAGAAACAAATGCTACATTTGATATATCTTCAGATGGAAAAAGAATAGTAGTAGGATTATTTACAGCTGGCGAATATAGAACATATATAAGAGATTCAGGTAATTATTTACTTGAATATGTAAAACCAGTGCAAAATACACTTGGAGATGCAATACATATATGTATGTCAAGGGATGGAAATACAATTTATTATTCTACCGGTGACCCTGGAAGTGGACACACAATAAAAACAGTTTCATTAAAAAAACTTGATAAAGTTGAGGTGAAAAATTTTAAACTTACCGCAGATTTCATTTTATTAGATAGATACGAAAAATATAAAGTCGTGAATACATGTAGGGATTACGCATTTACCCAAGTTCAACAAGCAGATAATCAACTTATTCCACTAGGAGAATATGACTGGGTAGCAAGAACTAATTTTATAAATCCAATAAAAGAGTTCTATTTTGTTTTTCAGTGTTTAAGATTTAGTAATGACCAAATATTGTCCGCGTGCAATTATGATAATATTGGAAGAGAAATAGACCATGAAGATAATATTAACTATTTTGAACACATGTATAACATAAGAATGATATTAGACAATGAAGAAGTCCTCACAGAAGAATCTGGAAAAACATTTTTCTTAAAATCTATTCAAAGTGGTCTTCACCATAAAAGAACACCAATGAGTAGGAGGTTTTATTCGTACTCATTCGCGACAGAACCCGAGAAGGGAGCACCAACGGGACAAAGAAACTTTAGTCAAGTAAAAAATCAAATATTTAAAGTAAAATTAGTTCCACAAAATATTTATAGAAGAGAACTAAGAATTTATGGGTTAAGTTATAATATTTTCAGGTTATCAAACGGATATCTTCGTATGTTATTTCCATATAGATGTGTTCCAGTTCCAACATCACCAAATAACAGTATTGGTCCAAACGATAGAAAACCATTCTTGTTTGCAAACGAATCTGGATATGTTGTGCCTTGTGAATGCCCAGATATTCCTAATTGCCCAGACCCCGAAGATGTCCCTGGGGACGGCTATCCTCAGCAATAGATGTCGCACACTCCCTTGCCAATTTATCAACCAATTCATTCATCGGGTTCCCATTATGCGCTTTTACCCAACGCCATTCCACAACATTCAACTGTTGTGAAAGGGTGTCCATTTTAATCCACAACTGCATATTAGCAACTGGTTTACCAGCAGAGGTTTTCCAACCGTTTGTTTTCCATTTGTGTATCCATTGGGTTATTCCCAACTTAACATAATTACTATCCGTGTAAATAGTCACATCTTTTTCACCAATTTTTTTACACTCCTCGAGAGCCTTAACAACTGCCGTCATTTCCATAATATTATTGGTAGAAGCATGGAAACCACCTTTTAATGTAAATTTGCCCTTACAAACCGCCGCCCAACCACCTGGACCTGGGTTGTGAAGACAACTACCATCTGTGTATACTTCTATCATTAAGTGATTAATGAATTATTTTTTTATATTAAACATTCTTCAAATTGGTTGGTGCATTTTTTTCTAACGCCGCATATCCAAGAGCACCCGCGATAATAATCACACTGACAATAAGAATAATATATCCAAAGTTAAATTTATTGTTTTTTTCTTTAGGTTTCAATGAACCAGCCATTTTATATATACAATCTACTGAATATTTTTTTTACGCATATTTATAAGCGGTGGCAACTTCACCTTCCAATGAATTCACATACTTTTTATATTTGGTATAAGCCTTTTCCATTCTTTTCTGTAACTTTTCCCTGTTTTCAAGATTTTTAGAGAAAGATCTCTCAGCTTCATTTTTGGGAACACCTTCAGCCACTGACATAGCAATAGAAACATGTGTTTTGTTATAATTTTTTCGCAAGTTTTCAAATTTTTTAATGAAATCTTCTAGATGTTTAATAGCACTTTTGTAATTTGAAATTAAATTTTTAGTATTTCTATCATTAAGGGGTGTGTTTAAATTGTTAATTCTTGACTTCATATATTTAATTTTTTTTTTAATCAAATTCTTTTTAGACATTGTCATCTCCCTTATGTTGTCTGGGTGTGCTAGTCTCTTATTGTCGTGAACTTTTGGTTGTTTCTTCACATTAAAATTCATAATATAGTTGTATCCCTTTGTCATTTATTGTAATAAAATATTTTAATCTTCCTTTTCACTTTCTTCTGTTCCTGATTCTGATTCATCCTCATCCTCTATAGCATATTCGGAACACAAAAACATTGTCTCAAATGAAACATTATTATAAAGACAAGACAAAGCATCCCAAATATCCTCAATAAAACAAGGCATACTTACTAAAACCGCATAGGGGAAAATCCACAAATAACGAAATTTAAATTCCATTTGTATTAAAAAAGTTTCTAATTTTTAAGTGTTTGGGGTTTGATGTATTCACTCGCACGCTTAGGTGTTTTACAAATTGTATCACCACAATGGTCTCTGTTTTGATACACCGCATTCACACCCGTTGTTATTTCATCACATGTCTTAAGCGCCCATCTACCAAGTGGTTTTTTATCTAATTCGGTCATTTTAATAAGAGCCCGAGGCAAATTAAAAAAATGATTCATCTATATAATTTTATTTCTTAATTTTTAAGTGTTTGGGGTTTGATGTATTCACTCGCACGCTTGTTTTTTAAGTGCCAAAGCCATTTTACTTTGTGCCAATTTCTCAGAACTTTCTACTTTTTTGAGATCCGTTTTAGCTTTCTCATCATCTGGGTCTTTTTCTAAAATAGCCAACAATTTTTCGCGTTTAGCCTTTCTTTCTGCCGCAGCCTTCAAACGACGACCTTCATTAATATTTGCCCTTTTCTCTTCCAATGTCATTTTTTTACCAGACAATCTTGCTTGGGAACGCCTTTCATCACCTTCAATGCGACGCAACTCTTCAACAATTTCTTGAGTTTGTGGTTGAGATAAAAGGTATTCCTTGCGTCTATCCCTAGCACTAGATGTTAAATCGCGACGCTTTTGGTTGTAATTTTCACGAGCTTGGGGTATTGGTTTGTTGTGTGTATATGAAGAATTTTCATACAAAGATTTCATTATTTTGTTAGGTTCAATTAATTCATCAAGTCGCGGAATATTTTTTTCTGAAATTCCATACATTGCATTGTATGTCTTTCTTTTTTCTTCAATTGCCTTAATCGCTTCTTCTTTGTCTGTAAAAGATTGTTTCCACCAATCTCTTTCTTCGTGCATTATACTAGCAATCCAACGATTATTTGTTTTACACCAATAAACACCCCTCGTTCCAGAATTATTATTTGAATTTAAATTTGCTCTATGTGACACATTTTGTGCTTTAGAAATAACTCGTAAATTACACCTTCTATTATCAAGTGTATCACCGTTTATGTGATCTACCACAACAAGTGGATCATCATTTATACCTAACATCAAAAATCTATGAAGTCGTATTTTTCTTCTTCCGCCGGGGCAACCAAGCCAATCACAAGTAGCATAATTATTTTTTGCACCCGCAAGAAACCAACTTGGCATTAATTCCACATATGTATGGTAGTCATCTTCATCAATAGCGAAGGCAACACCTTCAAGTTTTTTGGAGTTGAAAGGGACGATTTTATAGTTCATATTTTATTAAATATTAGAACTAATTCTTTAAGTCCATCCACTCATCTATCAAGTAAAATCTTATATTTTTTTATAGGATATAAGATTTTATATTGAAATCTAGTAAGGTTATTATATTCTTTAAACTTAGTTGGAGAACGCCAAACCGCCCATCCCTGATTGGATTCGAAGAACATTGAAGTTGGTCGCGAACATGTGCATGGTTTGGTTGTCTTCGGTACCGGCTTTAAGGGTGACCGCGACTTGCGCGTTATCGATACGGGAGAAGTTACATGTACCACTTGGTTGATGTTCTTCTGGGCGAAGCGCGAATGAGTAAGAGTACACACCTGGGTATGGGCAACCAGCGTGGTGGTTGAATGGTTGCACTTGGTTGAAGTACTTACCCTTTTGTTCCTTCATGCGGTCTTGACCGTTGAGAACAAGCTTCATGGAATCAAGTGGACCGACGGAGTGGGTGGCATCCGCAACGGCACCATCTTCAACCCAGTCGGCGGCACCACCGTCAGTACCGGTAAGGAGCATTGGGGCACCAGTACCCGCCGCGGTTGGGGAGAGACCAGTGAACTGGGTGGTGTTGGTGGTGAGGACAACCGCGTTGGCAGTCATCGCGTTGGAAGTAAAGTTCCAGGTCGCAGCGTTGGAAACGCTACCGTTGTTGAAGCACCACACCAATTCTTTGACTGGGTGGTTGTAGGAAAGACGAACTTGGCGGGACGCACCGGCGGTGACAGTGTCGGAGCCAGTGTGTTGCACTTGTTCAATAAGGTATTCGTGACCCTTTTGCGCAAATCGGCGTCGTTCCTCGGTGTCAAGGTACACGTAGTTGCCCCAGACCTTGAATGTGGAACCGTCAGTGTAGTGGGAGAATTCCGCTGACAAATCGAAGTCGAGACGGACTTCGTGGTATTGGAGCGCAATAAGTGGGAGGAAAAGACCTGGGTTGCGGTTGAAAAAGAAAACGAGTGGCAAGTAAGCGGTTTGGGTAGCCGCATCCGCCGCGGTGAGAACCTTGGAGGTCATCTTACCGTATTCAGCCTTCTTGGACTCATCCAAGTAAAGCTCGGAGTACAAGCGCCACCAGAGTTGGTAGTGTTTGTCGATACGTTGACCGCCAATTGACAATTCAACGGATTTAACAGCACGCTCGGCCGCCCAGGCACCGGAGAGTTCCGCGGTACCGCCGGTGCAGCCAACAGCAGCGTTCAAAAGAAGTTCGATGTACATGTCACCGATCAAGTCACCGTTACGGGCGACAGTGACGGACACGCGACCGTTGTTGGAAGCGGTACCGTTGACAGTTTGTTCGATGTTTTCCATCGCGAAGTTAGTGTGTCGCTTGTAGACAGCTTGGAAGAAGGTAACTTTTGGGTTACCTGTCAAGTAGACGTCCTGGGCACCATAGGCCACGAGTTGCATAAGACCACCAGCCATTGTAAGTTTTTATAGTATATACCAAGATTTTTTTTTAACCTAAAATAATTCCGCGCTGCGAAATTTTTTATTTTCTAAATTCTACTCTTATATAAAAATGTCCCCCCCTGTGTCTACTGAACAAAAACTACCCGAGCCAGAAGAAGTTGAAGATATAGAAGAAACAGATGATGAATTTGAGGATGAGGAAATTGAACAACATGAAGAAGATGACTTGGGTGAAGACGACTTGGGCGAAGAAGATTTCAGCGAAGGGGAAAATGTTTACGACGGTGAAATGTTTGACAACGGAGTTGATTTGGCTGAACTTTTGACAGCCACCCTCGCTACAGAGGATGGTGACACTGTTTGTTCAGCTCTAGTCACCATTGGTGAACAACTTGCTACCCAAAATAAAATACTACTTAAAATGCTTTCCACCCTCTCTAAAAAAGACAGTTAAGAATTTCGCCCCTGTATTTATTAAATAAAAGATGGAGGGAACCCACTATATTCAGGAAAATGCGAACGTTGAGGAAACTCATATGGAGCAATGGAGAAACCATATCTCTTCCCTGGACAAAGAACAATTTATCAAATATCTCGGATATCTTGAAAGTGAATGGTGTATCAACGCCACAAACGATTCACATATCTCGTTTCAATTAGGATACAGAAAGTTTTTCAACCCTGATGATTTGGATCCCTCTACTGGAATGCCTATGAGAGTAGACATTGAAACAATCACACTCAAACAAAAGAGAGAGTTGGAATTATTGAGTGCATTGTTTCACAGAGCCAGAGCCCTAGATATTTCAGACAAAGAGTTGGAGGATGAAAGAAAGATTTCAGAAAGAATAAACTCCATTATTGAACAAGTAGATGATGCTTTTCATATTGTTTTTAGGAATACCAGAATTTATGAAAGGATTAATAATCCTACATATCAACCTGCTAATCCAGAAACCGATCATTCACTTTTTAGATGCACCACAATGGGTAAGGTAGAGGAACTCAGTCCATATCAACAAGCCATTATCAGTGTTTTAGACAAAACTTACAAACAAACCATTCGCAGATACAAGGGTCAATGCTGTCAACAACTCAAAACACCTGAAGGACACAACACTAGGGCCTGGAACACTATTATGAGTATTCAAGATTATGTGTATAGTGTGGCACAAAAAGAAATCAACTTTGACCTGTGGAAGAATCTCACAAGTCGTGGCTCTGGGTTCAAAGATGTGATTCACCATCTCTCAAACTGTAATGACATGCAATTCCCTGAAATATCTAAGAACAGACATGTTTGGTCTTTCAAAAATGGTATTTTCATCGGTAAAAGGTTTGCTCCCGATATGGGAATTTTTGATTCAAAGTTCTACACCTATGAAAGCTCCGAATTCAAGTGTTTGGACCCAACTATTGTGAGTTGTAAATACTTTGATAAACACTTTGAAGATTTCAATGAAGTCAAGGACTGGAGAGAGATTCCAACGCCATATATGGATTCTATTTTGACTTATCAAAAGTTTGACCAAGATGTCATTGATTGGGTGTATGTCATGGGTGGTCGCCTTTGCTTTGATGTGAATGATATGGATGGTTGGCAAATCATTCCGTTTTTTAAGGGTATTGCCCGCTCTGGTAAATCTACTCTCATTACAAAGGTTTTCAAGAAATTTTATGAAAATGATGATGTCAAGACACTTTCAAACAATATTGAAAAGAAATTCGGTCTATCTTCCATTTACAACTCGTTCATGTTTATCGCCCCAGAGGTAAAGGGTGATTTATCCTTGGAACAAGCAGAGTTTCAATCAATTGTATCTGGAGAAGATGTATCTATTGCGGTAAAGCACCAAAATGCCATCTCAGCCCAATGGAACACCCCAGGTTGCTTGGGTGGTAATGAAGTTCCCAACTGGAGGGACAACTCTGGTTCTGTGTTGCGTCGTTTGTTGCCTTGGAACTTTGCAAAGCAAGTCAAGGATGCAGACCCTACTCTTGAAGATAAACTAGACCAAGAAATCCCTAACATTCTTCAAAAATCTATCAGGGCCTACTTAGAAATGTCTCAAAAATACAAAAACAAGGATATTTGGAACATTGTCCCATCGTATTTCAAAAATATTCAGAAACAAGTTGCTATGGTTGCAAGCACACTTACAAACTTTTTGGAATCAACCAATGTCAAATATGGAGAAGAACTCAAGTGTCCCCAAGAAATCTTCGTCAAGATTTTCAACCAACACTGCCAAGCAAACAATTTGGGCAAGCCGCGTTTCAACTCGGACTTCTATGCAGGTCCATTTAGTTCTAGAGATATTGAGGTCAGGGACCATGAAGACATGTATAATGGCAAGTTATACTCTAACAGGCCTTTCATCTTCGGTCTGGATGTGGTCTCAGAAGAACTCTACAACTCCGATTAGAATAATTTCCGTGCTTATATAAATGAGCCGTAGTAGCTTAAAAGAATTTGTAAAAAATTCAGGTGTTAACATTATTCGCTCAGATTCCCAACCACTGCGCCCAGTTTCTCGTTCAAGTACTATATCATTTAATAACTTGGCTAGGGTAACACCAGCTAGAGTAACACCGGTCTCTTCTAGGGGGTCATTTGGAAACCTGAACCAAGTAGTTGCAGGTACACCAAGCATTAGCCCAGTAAATAATAATACACCCGTAAAAGTTGGAAAACTTAGAGTTGGGATGTATAATGTTTTAGTTAACTCAAATTATGACGATTCTGTTAAAGTTGATCTACTAACTCTCGTCTCTAAAAAACCACTCAAACCCACAATGATTGAAAATGGACTTATCGTTGATGTCAAAGAAATAAACGGGTTGTATGGAAGATTCCAAACTGGAATTAAAGTCACAAGAAATAAAGGATTTCAAGGAGAATTTACAGATAAATATTTCACTGTGCAATTCAAAATAACTGTTTCCAAAAATGGTGTCTCAAAAGATGTAAGTTTTAATGTTTACAAAAATGGAAAAATTAGATTTTCCGGGGGAGTTGTGGATGAAAATAATTTTTCCACGGAACCAGAATCAATTAGAAGACACATCATTGATAACTACACATTAGGACAAAGATTCCTTTACAACCCATTAGAATTCAATAACTTATCAGCCACAATAAAAACAAGCGCGGTTTTTGACTTGGCCAAAGTTGCGAGAATGATGAATGCGTCATATGAACCAGAACTTATTGATTTGTTATATTACCAAAATAACGGTATAAAATATGTATTCTCTAGAACAGGTGTTGTTCAGATTCAGGGTGTCACAGGTATTCCAAAAATATTTGAAGGATATGAAAAATTAAAACAAATGATTGCCAAAATATACAGACTAGGGGGTGTAAGAAATATTATTTCAAATTTCAGGGATGTTGTAGATGTTAAAAAAACTAAAAAGGTTAAAACAACTTGTCCCAAACCAAGAATACCAGTCAATGGTAAATGCCCAACCGAATTCCCAGTCATTCGTAAAAACCCACAAGGCTACGATTGTTGCTATAAAAAAGGAAAAGCTAAATCCAAAACCCCACCAAAATCAAAAACACCTTCACCCCAAAATGTGCGTCTCGTTTTGGATCCAAACGGGGGATTGAAGATTGGTTCTAGACAGTGTATGAGATACAGTCGCGAAGCCTTGGCTAACATTGCCAGAAACCAAGGAATTATTAATATAAAAAAGGGAGATAGAAAAGAAGATATTTGTGCTAAACTTGTCAATAAATTGGGAATAGTTCAATACGCTCCTTTTACCCACAACGGAAAAGAATATATTTTCACTGGAAATGGAGATAAATTTAAAATTGGAAGAAGAGTGTGTAAAACTTATGATATTGCAACACTCCGAATGTTTTTGAAAAAGATGAATATTCCATTTACCAGCTCTGAAAAGAGACCAGCATTGTGTAAAAAGATTGAAGCTGCTCGGGTCAAACTTCCATCACCAAATAAAACTCCATCACCCAAACCAAAGAAGAGAGGAAGACCACCCAAGAAAAACAAAACACCAACAAATAAGAGCTCCAAGGGTAAGTCCCCAGTTTCATCAAATTCAAATAACAATAATAATTTAATAAAAAATATTGAAAAGATGTTACAAAATAGAAACTTGAAAAATAATAAAAATAAAAGCAAAAGCAAAAATAAAAATGTTGTGCAACCAACAATATTCGGTGCAAGAGCTAGAGTCGAACAATTGTAATTTAAAAAAATAATAACACACTTAGTTAATGTATATATTGGAACAGTACGCTGATTCAATATCTCCAATAAATATCGATACTTACAAACCAAATCCGCATCGATATATATTGTTTTTGTTAACAGAAATTGTTGTAGATTATATACAACGTGAAAGAAAAGTATGTCATAAATAT
>Ga0209666_1001427_pt1 | contig 18317 bp, 24 predicted proteins | sample SaaInlV_125m_DNA_FD_184679 | JGI IMG/M metagenome (GOLD analysis project Ga0209666, IMG submission 184679) | Marine microbial communities from expanding oxygen minimum zones in the Saanich Inlet - Saanich Inlet SI037_S3LV_10m_DNA (SPAdes)... | ecosystem: Environmental > Aquatic > Marine >...
TTCCTCTTTCCCCAGCCGAAGCATAAAGATATTCATTTTTTATCGCTAATCTAGAGCCAAAATGATAGCCTGAGTCTATAGGGGGATTTGCTTGAAATATATTTTCAAAATTTAATTCTTTTTTATTTAATACTGCTTTAGCAATTGAAGTACTTGTTTTTTTGTTACCTCTATTTTCAGAATACGAAACCCAAACATTATTATCTTGGTAAATAATATCTAATAATCCACCTTGTCCTACATTTAAAAAATTCAAGTTGTGCTCAACTTCAAATATATTTTTTGAATTAATATTAACTATTTTTATTTTTCCATTTTTTTCAGTTACAATTATTTCATCATTATTAATAAATGTAGAACCCCAAGGTTCATCTAATTTTGCAATTTCAGCTAAAGAATAATCATCAGAATAACTTACTGAAGACGAAAAAAGAAAAAAAAATAATAAAAAATATTTTTTCACTCTAAGATAGTTTTGATCTACCACCATCAACTGCAATAATTTGACCTGTTACCCATGAACTGTCTTCAGAAATCAAAAATTTTGCAAGAGAAGCAGAGTCTTTACCTTCACCCAATCTTTTTAGTGGATGAGCTTTTGCAATACCCTCTGCTATTGTAGTATTTTTAAGCATTGGTTCAGCAATTTTTGATTTTGTTAAACTTGGAGCAATACAATTCACTCTTATGTTTGGGGCAAATTCTGCTGCTAGAGATACCGTTAACCCTTCAACGGCAGCTTTAGCTGATGCAATAATTGTATGGTTTGTAAACCCTCTTTGAGCTGCTACTGTTGAAAATAAAACAATAGAGCCCTTGTTTTTTTTTAAACTTTCTTGAAATCCTTTAATAGCCTCTACAGCTGAATAAAGATTTAATTTCATACATTTATTAAAATCTTGTTCGGTAACCATTCTTAATGGCTTCAAATCAATTGAACCCACACAGTATGCAATTCCTTTTATTTCAGAAACATCTGCTTTAACTTTTTCAATAAAACCTTCTTCTAAAACATCAGCAACAGTGAATGTGCAACCTAATTTTTCTGCAATAGAACTTACTTCATTTTCATTTCTTGCAATTAAGTGAATAGCATTTCCAGAATTTTTTAATTGTTCAGCTAGACTTGAACCAATAGATCCTGTCGCACCAAAGATTAGATATTTTTCTGACATAAATTCTTTAAATAGTTATATTTAATTATGAAATTATTTTTTATACTTGGTAATCAGTTATTTCCATTAAAATACTTAGACCGCTTCAAAAAGGATCATGTGTTTTTTATGGCTGAAGACAATGGATTATGCACTTATGAAAAACATCATAAGCAAAAAATCCTATTATTCCTATCTTCTATGCGATCTTATGCAGATAGTTTAAAGAAAAATAAATTTAAATTAGATTATTTAAAAATTGAAGATAAAGATTTTAAAGACGATTATTTTAAGAAACTAAAAAAAATTATATCTAAAAATAAAATAACTAAAATTTCAAGTTTTGAGGTAGAAGATAAATTTTTTGAAAAAAAAATTGTACAGTTTTTAAAAAAAGAAAAAATCGATTGGAATATTATTCAGACACCAATGTTTTTAAATTCAAGAGATGATTTTAAAAATTATTTGGGAAAATCAAAAAAGCCATTTATGGCAACATTCTACAAAGAGGTTAGGAGAAAATCTGGAATTCTAATGGGTGCAGATGGAAACCCTATTGGTGGTAAATGGAGTTTTGATGAAGATAATAGAAATAAATTACCCAAAGATATTTTAATTCCAAAATTCCCAAAAATTAATGAAACTACTCATACAAAAAAATTAAAACCAATAATTGAGAAATTATTTAAAAATCATCCTGGAAGTACAGATAATTTTTGGCTTGCGACAGAATATGATGACGTTATCAAACTTTTAAATTTTTTTATAAAAGAAAAATCAAATTTATTTGGTGATTATGAGGATGCTGTAAACCAAAATAACAATATCTTATTTCATAGCGCTCTAAGCCCTTATATTAATTTAGGCTTAATAACCCCTGAATTTATTATTCAAAAAATTTTAGATTTTCATAAGAAAAATAAAATAAAAATGAACTCGCTTGAAGGATATATTCGTCAGGTAATTGGATGGAGAGAGTTTATGCGAGGAATTTATCAAGGTTATTCTGAAGAAATGGAAAATAGAAATTTCTTTAAACAAAATAGAAAAATGAAAAATTCTTGGTATGAAGGAACAACAGGCCTTCCACCGTTAGATCATGCAATTCAAAATGCAGTTAATCACGGATGGTCTCATCACATAGAAAGATTAATGATTTTATCTAACATAATGAACCTTTGTGAAATTAAGCCCACAATTGTTTACAAATGGTTTATGGAAATGTTTGTAGATTCATCTGACTGGGTAATGGTTCCAAATGTTTATGGGATGGGTCTATTCAGTGATGGTGGAATTTTTGCAACCAAACCTTATATCTGTGGATCTGCTTATTTTATGAAAATGATGGATTTTAAAAAAGGGGATTGGTGTAATACGATGGATGGATTGTATTGGAGGTTCATTGATCGAAATAGAAAATTTTTTTTAACAAATCCAAGATTATCAATGATGGTCCGTATCTTTGATAAAATGAAAGATGAACGAAAAAAGTTAATTTTATCTGAAGCGGATAAATTCATAAAGTTGAATACTGTATAATGTATATTTCTATTACAGGCATCAAAGTAAGAGGTTTTTTTGGTATGTTAAAATTTATGAGGTATTCGATGCCAAGTTTTACCGCAGCAAGAAAAGCAAATGGAAATTTGTTTTGTGAAGCAAAAAAGATCAACGGATATCATCACACTCTAACAGCTTGGGAGAATAAGAGTAAAATGATAGATTATTTAAAAGGCAAGCATCACGCATTAGCAATGAAGAATTTTAGATATATTGGAACTGGTTCTGTTCATGGGTATGAAGATAAGATTATACCAAATTGGGATGATGCAATAAAAAAATGGAAAGAAAATTTTAAAGAAATTTAAATTGAAAAAAGAAAATCTACCTTCAAAAATCTGTCCTGTTTGTAAAAGACCATTCGTTTGGCGTAAAAAATGGAAGCTAAATTGGGAAAAGGTAAAGTATTGTTCGAAGAAGTGTTCTAAGTGATTTACTTATCTTTATTCATTGTATCTTTATTAGCTGCAACCATTTTACCATTTTCATCTGAGTTTACATTAGCGGGGTTAATGGCCACATCAAATTATGAAAATTCATTTTTGCTAATCGTTGCTAGTTTTGGGAATGTTCTGGGATCTATTATTAACTGGGCTTTAGGATTTTACTCAAGAAATCTTACTTCAAAAAAATGGTTTCCATTCAAGGAAACAAAAATAGAAAGGTCATCAAAATGGTTTACCAAGTTTGGTAAATGGTCATTATTATTTGCTTGGGTGCCTATTATAGGTGATCCACTAACTTTAGTTGCAGGTTTATTGAGGGTTAGATTTTTGGATTTTATTATTTTAGTAGCTATTGGAAAAGTAAGTAGGTACCTTGTTATTTTCTATTTGATTGGTTAAGAGATGAATATAATAGTTTTGCAACACATAAAAATTGAAGACCCAGGTTATATAAAAGATTTAATGTTAGCTGATGGTTTAAAATTAACCACCATAGAGCTAGATGAAGGTGAAAAAATTCCAAAAGATCTAAGTAAATTTGACGGAATGTTTTGTATGGGTGGTCCAATGGATACCTATATGGAAAAAGAATATCCTTGGTTAATTGAAGAAAAAAGAGCAATTAAAGAATTTGTTGTTAATTTAAAAAAACCTTATTTAGGTTTTTGTCTCGGTTGTCAGTTATTAGGTGAAGTAGTGGGCGGTAAAGTAGTTAAATCAAATTCAGCAGAAATTGGTATTATGGATATCAATTTTTCAAAAAAAAAAGATCAAGATAAGTTATTTTCTAAATTTCCAGAAAAAATTAAAAGCTTACAATGGCATTCATATGAAGTTCAAGGTATAGATAACAATAAAGACATAACTTTATTAGCATCATCACCTATAACTAAATACCAAATTTTTAAATATCAAAATCATGCTTACGGAATTCAATTTCATATAGAAATTAAAGATACTACAGTCAATGAGTGGGGATGTGTTCCAGAATATAAAAAAGCTCTTGAAGATCAATTAGGTGATGGTGCTTTAGAAAAATTTGATAATGATGCAAAAGATAATATGCTTGATATGAATAATTATTCCAAAATTCTTTATGAAAATTTTAAAAAAATATAATGAATAATAAATTTTTTGAATGGGCTGGGGTTGTTACAGCAATTTTATACTCATTATTTGTTGCATTAAATATTGGAATAGAATTTTTTGGCTTCTGCTTATTACTTTTATCATCGATTTTAATTGGAATTTGGGCTTATAGAGGAGGCCATAAAGGAATACTTTTGTTGCAATTTTTTTATGCAACAGCTGGTATTATTGGAATGATACGTTGGTTTTAATTTAAATTGTAAAATCTTTTTAAAGAGATAGATAAACCTGATGTCAGAGATATTTATTCAAACTTTCTTCCTATATTTTATAGTAATTGACCCACTAGGAAATACTCCATTATTTTTGAGTATTACTCAACACATGGAGACAAAACAAAAAATTAAAGTTGCATTTAACGCAACTATAATTGCAACTATCATATTGTTATTTTTTGCGTTACTTGGAAGCTCATTGTTAAGTTATCTACATATTTCTTACCCAGCTTTTACAATAGGAGGAGGAATTATCTTATTAATAATTGCAATAGAGATGTTATTTGACAAGCGTCAGCAAAGGAAAGGAGAAGATATAGATTTAAATTCTGATAATGTGAGTGTATTTCCTTTGGCAACACCTATTATTGCTGGACCAGCAGCTATTACTTCGGTAATTGTTTCTGTTTCAGATATTGGAGCTAATTTTACAAATCAAACAGTAGGAATGTTTTCATTGGTAGTTGTACTATCTATAACTTTTATAATCTTTTTTATAGCTTCAAAGTTTTCTAAAATAATAAATAAAAAAATAATTGGGGTTATCTCAAGAGTGGTAGCTATTATTCTTGTAGGATTAAGTGTTCAGTATATTTTAGACGGTATTAAAACCTTTTTAGCTTAATTAAATTTAGCAATAATTTTTGGAATATAATTTTTAAAGTTAAAAAAACCTTTATTGCAATATTGCCAAGAAAACTGGTCTAACTTTCTATATAAAAATTTGATATTTTTTAAATTATTGTTTTGAATAAAATCAAAATTTTCACCGACAGCTGGATAAAGGGCATAAATATTTTCAACAATATTCTTTAAATCACTAATGTTAATAATCTCACAATTAATTGATTTTTCCTCTAACCTTACTTTTTGATCTTTTAAAAGATCAGCTTTAAATTTTAATACTTTTTCACTTAATCTAATGGCTCTATTTGTATTATTTAAGACTAACAAAATTTTTTTAAATTTATGTTCTTTAAAATCAGAAAATTCAAAAGTCATATTATTTTCAAATACTAATAAAGTTTGACCCTCTAAAATTTCAGAATTTAAAAATTCTTTTTTATTTATTGGATAAGTTTTATCACTGAATATTGGTCTGGCATTTTCATTTAGTTTTATGTTTTTAAATCTATTGTTAGTAAATTTATTTATATTCCATTCACTTGCTAGATAATGTTTACCTTGAGTTTGAACCCCAGCTACCCATCTCCAACTCAGTGTATTTGATGCAGCATCACCATCATAAAGATGTTGCATAAAAAATTCTGCACCTAGCTGCCATGGTAATTCTAGTGTAAATATCCAAATACTAGCAAACCACATTCTAGTATGGTTATGGAGGTAGTTGTTTTCTTTAAGTTCAACCACCCATTGATTGAAGCAGTCTATGTCTGTTTTTCCTTCAATAGCATCTAAATAATTTTGATTATTTTTAAATTGATTTATAACATTATCTAATTCTATTAAATAATCTGACCAAACATTTGGTCTTAGTTCAAGCCAACCTTTCCAGTAAGTTCGCCATAAAACCTCTTGAATAAACTTTTCATTCTTTGCAAATGAAAATTTCTTAAGAGATTTATCAATTACTTCTAATTCATTTATTACTCCGTGTGTTATGTATGGAGATAGACAGGAAATGTTTGATTTATTGCTGGGTCCGAAATCAAAATTTCTTAGTTTAGAATAATCAGTTAAATTTTTTTTTACAAAATTATTTAATTTATCAACGGCCTTTGCCCTTGAGGCCTCAAACATCATACTAAATTATTTAGATTTTTTTCTTTTTAGACCCAATTTATCACTGTGCCTTAATCTTAGAATTACAATTGCAGCCGCAATAAGAACTATTGCAACAGCCTCATAAACTAATGCTGTTGGGTCCATTTCCTTTCCTTGCAGTATTATAAATCTAGCAAGGGCCGTGATAGCAATTAATAGAGGTAGAGTTATGCTGATTGACTGTTGATCCCAAAATACTCTTACCATTGCCAGTACTTCTAAATATAGAAACATTAAAAGCAAATCAGCTAATGTTACCGATTGGTTAAGAAACATATTCTTAATTTCCATACCAACAGCAATTACTGTACTAATTAAAATAATACACATTAATGCAAGTTGTAAATTTTTTGCTATTTTTTCCATTATTTATCCTTACTAAACGGGAGCCATTTTTCAAATACCGATTTAGACGGTCCATCATAAGGAATAGAATAAGAGCTAGGATTAGGGCTAGTCAATACCTCAATTCCTTTAGAGAATACAAAAATGAATACTACGACAAAAACAATTACCATTATTTTAAAAGGGTCAAAGTTTTTAGTTTTAAAAACGCTGCTAGATTTTTCTTCTGCTTTATGAAAATGTTTAAAGGTCATGTATACTGCAAATATTAAACCGATATGTGCAATATAGAGCCCCGCCCAACCAAATGCAAAAGTTGTATAAGAAAAAATATATAAGCTAAAAACTGTTGTCCATATAAAACTTAAAACTAACAAAATTTGCAATCTTACAGATCTTGGCAAAGATCTTAGATCATTCTTGCTGTCATCGAACAAGATATTTGCTGCATCTACCATCCAGTTTTTTAGTGATTCCATAAAACTAAGTTATAATTTTTTAAAATTATAACAATTGTTAAATTGTCCTAAATACTAGTTTAAATTTGCTTTAATAACGTTTTCTAATTGAATTGAGCTTTGAGCGCCTGAAATAAAATCTTTTCCTATCTCAAAAAAAGGAACACCACTGATATTTTTCTCTCTAGCTGTAGATAGTTTCGAATTTACAAGTTCAATATTTTTTTCATTAATAAAATTTTTGAAAATATATTCTTTAATATTATTTTTCTTAGCAACATTAACTAAGATATTGATATCTCCAATATCAAGTCCGTCAATAAAATATGACCGATATATTTCTTCTTTAATTTCATTCTGTAAATTAAATTGTTCACTTAAAATAATTAATAAATGAGAAAGAACAGTATTTGGAGTTTTTTTTATTTTATCTAAATTTAAATTAATACCAGATGCGTTTCCTTTTAATCTCATATTTTCATACATGGGTGCAGCATAATCTTTTCCACCAAATTTTATTTCTAAATATTTATCTCTAGAAATTCCCTCAGTTGGCATATTTGGGTTTAGCTGAAATGGAGTATGCTTGATATCAAACTTTACTTCTGGAAATTTTTTTAAGGCAGTACTCAAATTTCTGTGTCCAATGAAACACCATCCACAAATAGTGTCTGCAAAAACATTTATTTTCATCGATTTAAGAACGAAGCTTTTTTTTATGAAAATTAATAAATCTTTCAACATTTGATTTATTAAATGTCTTATTTTCCTCAAATGAAACTTTTTTCACTGAATATGCAGAACTTTTTGTTTGTCTAGACTCTATAATTACATTTCCTTTATAAAGTTTAAGTCTAACTGATCCATTTACTTTATTCTTTCTAAGATCTACAATTTTTTGAAGCTTAAATCTTTCTTTTGAATACCAATAACCGTTATAAATTAACTCAGCATATCTTGGCATCACCTGATCTTTTTTGTGCATAGTTTCTTTATCAAGAGTAACAGACTCAATTGCCCTATGTGCATACATTAACAATGTACCGCCTGGAGTTTCGTATACCCCTCTAGATTTTATTCCAATAAATCTATTCTCAACCAAATCAACTCTTCCAATTCCATTTTTTCCTCCAAGCTGATTGAGTTTCCCCAATAGTTTTGCAGGAGATAGTTTTTTTCCATTTATTGAAAATGGATCACCATTTTTAAAATTGATAGTTACAAAGCTTGGTTTATTTGGTGCTTTTTCAGGTGAAACGGATCTTTGAAATATGAATTCAGGTGCTGAATTTTTTGGATTTTCTAAAACTTTGCCCTCTGTTGAAGTATGAAATAAATTATCGTCTATTGAAAAAGGAGGGGCTCCTTTTTTATCTTTTGGAATAGATATTTTATGTTTTTTGGCATAATTGATAAGATCTGTTCTAGATTTTAATTTCCAAATTCTCCATGGCGCAATGATTTTTATATTGGGTCCAAAGTAATGATATCCCAATTCAAATCGTACCTGATCATTCCCTTTTCCAGTTGCTCCATGTGAAACTGCATAGGCTTTAAATTTTTTAGCAACTCTAATTTGATCTTTTGCAATAAGTGGTCTTGCTATTGATGTACCCAATAAATAAACACCTTCATAAATTGCGTGACCTCTGATCATTGGATACACATAATCTTTAACAAATGTATCTTTTAAATCTTTTATTATAATATTTTTAACACCAAATTTTTTTGCGTTATTTATAATTTTTTTTCTATCAATTTCTTGCCCAACATCTGCTGTATAACAAATTACTTCTGCATCATAATTTTCTTGAAGCCATTTTAATATTATAGAAGTATCAAGACCCCCAGAATAGGCTAGAACGATTTTCTTTTTTGATTTCATTTATATTTAACTACAAGCTTTTTTTGTAGAATTATAAGCTTTAGTAAATCCTAGTAATGAATAGTGATCAATTGTTTGAGATCCTTTTTGATTATATCCAGTTATCATTATTCGAGATCCTTTTTTCATTCTCTTAATCATTCTGAACTCTATCTTAGTGTCAGCGATCCAAGCAAAACCTTGTTCTTTGATATCAAATTTGAATTTATTTTTTCCTGATTGAGCAACTACTGAGTTATTTTTATTAAATTCATAACCTCCAGTAACACTCACTTCATCAATTATTTTTTCTGTAGGCCTAAAAGCAATAAATAATTTTGCATCTCTCTTATTTGATTTTGGAGCTTGTAAAATGGGAGATGATTGAGCAAAGCATACTTTGCCATTTGTATCAGTTATAACCATTGCCTCCCAATCCTTATATTTTCCAATTTTTTTTATTTCTTCGGCTGTGATTTGGCTGAAGTAGCTAACAAAAAATATTGATACTAATAATAAAGTTTTTTTAATTATGGACATGGATTTGGATAAATTGTTTGAACGTTATTAATTTCTTTAATGACATCATCAGATAATTTTATGTTTACACTTTCTATATTTGTTTTCAACTGCTCCATGGTAGTTGCTCCAATAATAACAGAGGTAACAAAAGGCTGAATTTCTAAAAATTTTAAAGACATTTGAGTTAAATCGAGACCATACTTTTTAGCAATTTCATAATAAGCATCAACTGCTTTTTCTGTATTTGGTTTTGCATATCTGGTCCAAAAATTAGGATCTCTCTCAATTCTAGAATTTTTAGGCAATTGATTGTTTCTATATTTTCCAGATAAATATCCACTAGCTAAAGGTGAGTATGCTAAAAGACCAATTTCATCCCTAATAGACATTTCCGCCAATCCTACTTCATAGGTTCTATTTAATAAGCTGTAAGGATTTTGAATAGACATCATTCTAGGCAAATCTTTTTCTTTAGATAACTCTAAATATTTAGAAACACCCCATGGTGTTTCATTTGATAAACCAATTTCTCTAATTTTTCCTTCATCTACAAACTTTTTAAGGTTACCAAGAACATCTTCAAATTTATTCCATTCACCATTTTCTTTATGTTCATATCCAAGACGACCAAACATGTTTGTATTTCTTTCAGGCCAGTGTAGTTGGTAGAGATCAATATAATCTGTTTGTAATCTTTTTAAGCTGTCATTAACTGCTTCGGTCATCTTATCTATACCATAATTATTTCCACCACCTCTCAAGTAAGCTCTCATGGGACCGGCAACTTTTGATGCCAGAATAACCTTGTCTCTCTTTTTTGATTTTTTGAACCAGTTACCAATTATGATTTCAGTATGACCATAAGTTTCCTCTCTTGGAGGAACAGCGTATAGTTCAGCTGTATCCCAAAAATTAACACCTTGGTCTAAAGCGTAATCCATTTGTTCAAAACCCTCTTCTTGAGTGTTTTGCTCACCCCAGGTCATGGTACCGAGACAAATTGTACTTACATTAAGATTGGTATTACCTAATTTTTTATAATTCATAGTGGTTTTATGTTTAATTTCGATATTTTTAATCTTTTAAGGTATCTTGAATAATTAGTAAAAGACTATTATATAATAATCATTATGGAATTTAACAAAAACGGAATTTTAAATAGAGCTAAAGCAGCTCAACAGTCAACAGTTGTAATGGATGAAGGCTTAAGAGCCTATATGTTAAAAGTTTATAATTACATGGCAACTGGAATTTTATTAACAGGAATAGTTGCACTTCTAACATTTAAAATGTCAGTGGTGACAAATGATGCTGGATCTATAGTTGGTCTAACATCAGTGGGTAATGCAATTTATATGTCTGGATTAAAATGGTTGGTTATGTTGGCACCTTTAGGAATAGTTTTTTACATGAGTTTTGGAATTAATAAAATGAGTGCTTCAAAAGCTCAAATAACTTTTTGGATTTTTGCGGGATTAATGGGCTTATCATTATCTTCGATTTTATTAGTATACACTGGTATGAGCGTAACAAGAGTTTTCTTTATATGTTCAGCAACTTTTGGTGCAATGAGTATTTATGGTTACACAACTAAAAGAGATTTAACAAAATTAGGTTCATTTTTAATGATGGGCTTAATTGGAATAATTATTGCTTCAATAGTTAATATATTTTTGAAATCTTCAATGATGTATTTTGTGATATCAATCTTAGGTGTTTTAATTTTTGTTGGTTTAACTGCTTATGACACTCAAAAAATTAAAAATATGTATGCCGCAAGTGATACGGGTGAGATCATGGGAAAAAAAGCTGTGATGGGTGCTCTTACACTTTACTTGGACTTCATAAACTTATTTATAATGTTGTTAAGATTGTTCGGACAAAGAAGATAATTTTATTTTTGTAATTTTTTCCAATTAGTATTCTTTAATAATAACTTAAGGTCAAAAGAGTTTTTTAAAATTTTTCCATTGGTATCTGTTATTAAATATTTAAGATTTTTATTTTTAGGCTTAAAGTTTTTACAAATTTTATATAAAGCATTTTCTGCAGCATTTTTAAAAACACTAAAGCTAACCTGTTTACTTGAGATACTTAAGCCATAATCTTTCCATGATCCTTCTGAGACCATTTTTGCATATAAATCTAAAATAATCTTAAGCTCATCTCTTTCAAAAAATTGTCTTTCTTCTATTTGTTTATGAGGATTATTGACTACTAGTTTTAAATTACTAGGCATCAATTTTATGTTTGTTAATTAATGGAATCTGAAAACCTGTAAAAATAATGGTTATTGGCAGCATTCCCCAGACTTTGAAGTTAACCCAGAACTCTTCTGTTTGCGTTCTCCAAATACATTCATTTAATATCGCTAGACCAAAGAAAAAAAACATCCATCTTTTATTTAATAATTCCCAACCAATATCAGTCAATGGAATTGATTTACCCATAATTTTTTTTAACACAGGTTCATTGGTAAAATACTTTCCAAAAAATAAAGCTAAAGCAAACAAAATATTAATAATTGTTGGCTTAACATAAATAAATATAGGATCATTGAAATAAATTGTTAGTCCACCAAAAAATGTGATTAAGATACCACTTATTAGCGGCATCATTGGAATTTTTTTTTCAAAAAACCAAACAACAATTAACGCAATTAAAGTTGCAACTATAAGTGGAGGAATAGCAACTGATAAATTTTTATCACTATTGTAGTAATAGAAAAAAAATATAGCTAATGGTCCAAAATCTGTAACAAATTTTAAAAAAGATTTATTCACTTAAAAGATATTAGCATATTTGCCACATCACAAAACATTAATATTTTAAGCATTGATTTTTATTTTTAAATACCCATACTAATAGCTATGCCAATTCAAAAAGCTAAATTCTCTATTGGAGATATTGTAAAACACAAGCACTTCGAGTTTAGAGGTGTAATCTATGATGTAGATTTTGAATTTAATAATTCCGAAGAATGGTATCAATCCATTCCAAAGAATGTGAGACCCAGAAAAGATCAGCCTTTTTACCATTTGTTAGCAGAAAATGACGAAATAACTTATGAAGCTTATGTTTCAGAACAAAATCTTCTTATGGATGACTCTGATGAACCAATAAAACATCCTCTAATTGAAGAGATTTTCTCAGGTAAAAAAGGCTCTAGTTATTTTAAGATGTCTAATTAAATCAATCATTTTTCAAACACATTTAGTTCAAATCAAAGCCATATAAATTCATTAACATTTCATTATATTCTGATCAAGGATGTTAAATTTTAATTTTAAGTTATTATCTCCCTCTGCATTCTTGATCGGAAATCCTTTTCATAATAAACATGATTAATTAAATATGTTTAAACTTTTTCATCCAAATAAAATTTTCCGAATAACATCTAAAGCCCCAAAATATATTTTATTTTTATTTGTTGTTGTACTTTCTGTGGGGTTAACCGAGGCACTAATTTTGTCCCCTGAAGATTATAAACAAAGTGATGCTGTGAGAATTATGTATGTTCATGTTCCAGCAGCTTGGATTTCCCTAGGTATTTTTTCATCTATAACTTTATTATCAATTAGTGGATTTGTTTTTAAAAATAAAAACCTTTTTCTAATTTCTAAAAGTCTAGCTCCCTCAGGATTTGTTTTTAATATTATTGCGTTAGTTACAGGGGCTATTTGGGGAAAACCAACATGGGGAACTTGGTGGGCATGGGATGCTAGAATTACTTCAATGTTAATCTTAGCATTATTTTATGCAATGTATTTAATTTCATGGAGAATTTACAGAAGTGAAGAAAAAGTTTTTAAGATCACAACTTTTATTACAATACTGGGCATAGTTAATATTCCTATTATCAAATACTCAGTAGACTGGTGGAACACGCTTCATCAACCAGCATCAATCAATATTTTATCAAAAAGTTCAATTCATTCATCTATGCTTTTTCCTTTGTTAATAATGACTGCGGCATTTGCTCTTTTTTCATTGCTAATTTTCTTAATGAAATATAATACAGAAATGATAAAAATTAAAAATAAAGGCTTAGATAGACTATGATAAATGAACTACTTTTTATGAACGGATACGGAATTTATGTATTCTCTGCTTTCATATTTACGCTTTTGAGTTTTGCATCTCTGTATCTTGTTACAAAAACTCAATTTGTTAAAGAACAAAACAAATTTGTTGCTAAGTTTGGATCACTTAATACAGACAAAGCTAAATCTGCAAAAACACAAAGAATTAATAAAGAAATTTTAGCCAACGCCTCAAATAATTAACTTTTAAGCCATGTATGGTCGCAAAGTTAAATTAAGATTTTTATTCATTATAATAATTTTAATTACTTTAATATTAACTGTTTTTTTGATTTTAAAATCACTTGAAGAAAATGTCGTTTATTTCCAATCTCCGTCTGAAATTAATTCATCTGCAGAGTTAAATAAAAATAAAATTAGAATTGGAGGTATGGTTAAAAAAAATTCTATTTCTGTAAACGCCAATGAAATTACCTTCATAATTACAGATTTTAAAAATGAAATAAATGTTACTTATACAGGTGCAATACCAAATCTTTTTGAAGAAGAAAAAGGAGTGGTAGCAGAGGGAACTTTGAAAGATAGAAATTTTTTTTCAGCCTCAAAAATTTTAGCAAAGCACGATGAAAATTATATGCCACCAGAAGTAAAAGCGGCATTAGGGGAGAAATAAATTGCTTTATAGCACTATTGGACATTATTCATTAATTTTAGGCTTGGGTGTGAGTTTGCTTATTGTTTTCTCTTCAGTTAAAAATTTTCAAAATTCTAAAACTGTAGGTATAAATATTTTATCGTTTACATTTTTACAATTTTTTTTTGTTGTAGTTAGCTTCTTTAGCTTAATTATCTCTTTTGTATTATCTGATTTTAGTAATGAGACAGTTTTTAATAATTCACACACCACAAAACCTTTCTTTTATAAAGTAGCTGGTACCTGGGGAAATCATGAGGGTAGTTTATTATTATGGTTGCTTGTACTTACACTGTTTATTTTTATCTTTATTTTAAAAACTAAAAATCAACCTACAAAATATAAGCTTTTAACTTTAATATTTCAGCAAATAATAATTATAGGTTTTTTCCTTTTTTTAATTGAGACATCAAACCCATTCAATTATCTTTTTCCATCTCCAGATGAAGGCTTGGGTCTTAACCCAATATTGCAAGACCCAGCTTTAGCGATACATCCTCCAATTTTATATTTAGGCTATGTTGGTTCATCAATTATATTTTCATCTGCTTTAGCGGCAACAAGTCTTAATCTGGTTTCTAGAAAATGGGCATCTCATATCAAAAAATGGATACTCATTTCTTGGTTTTTTTTAACCCTTGGAATTTTGTTGGGATCTATTTGGGCTTACTATGAATTGGGATGGGGAGGTTTTTGGTTTTGGGATCCAGTTGAAAATGTTTCTTTAATGCCATGGCTTGCTTTAACTACCCTTTTACATTGCATACTAGTTCTAGAAAGAAAATCAATTTTATCTTCATGGGTAATAATTCTTTCAATAGCAACATTCACTTTAAGCATGTGTGGAACATTTTTAGTTAGATCGGGTATATTAAATTCAGTACACACATTTGCAAACGATCCAGAAAGAGGATTATTTATTCTAATTTTTTTATTTATTCTAATATTTCTATCTTTGTTTGTTTTTTTCTTTTTTCATAAAAATGAACAAAAAGTTTCTCATAGATTTTTTTGGTTAAGTAAAGAAACTTCAATTTTAATTAATAATTGGTTTATGATGTATTTTTTATCAGTTGTACTTATAGGAACAGTATATCCAATATTTCTTGATGTGATAACTTCTAAAAAAATATCAGTTGGGCCTCCGTTTTATAATAAATTATTGGTCCCATTTTTAATACCATTTTTGTTGATGATGGCTGTAGGTCCAAGGCTGAAATGGATTAAATCTCAATTAGAAGGCAAAATATATCTAATTACTTTATTAATCATTTCTATTTTATTGGCTTACCTAATTCTTAAAAATTTTAACCAAAATATTTTAATTAATACTGTTTTGGTATCGAGTGCATTTTATTTATTTTTTATTTCTTCAAGGGATTTTTTTTCTGACAAACTTAAAAATATTTCTCAAAATATTGCTCACTTTGGATTTAGTTTATTTATTTTAAGCATCTTATTTAATAATATTTTTTCAAGTGAAATAATTACAAATTTAAAAGTTGGAGAAACATTTGAAAACTCTGAGACCAAAATAGTTTTTGAAAGTCTAAATCAAAAACAAGAAGCAAACTACAAATCTATTATAGCAAACTTTAATATTCAGAATTCAAACGGAGATATAGATAAATTTTCACCAGAACTAAGAATTTACAATCAACCAATAATTGTAACCAGTGAAGCTGATATTCAAACAAGTCTTATGAAAGATAAGTTCATTGTAATCAATTTAGTTCAGAATCAAAAATTTTTTAACGTTAGGTATCAAGAGAAACCTTTTATGTTATGGATTTGGTTATCAGTAATGCTGATAGCAATAGGAGGTTTATCAGGCCTTTTGAAAAGAAGACTATGAAAAAAAAATTATTACCTTTTTTGGTTATCTTAATCTTTGGAATTATTTTTATTATTTTTTATAAAGGCTTAGAGGATACAAATATCTATACCCCCAACCTAAACGTGAAAAAAAATATACCAATATTTAATTCAAAAGATTTTTATTCTGATATTAGCTTAAAATCAGAAGATTTTTTTGAACCTGATAAAATTTATTTATTAAATATCTGGTCTTCCTGGTGTGTGCCATGTCGACAAGAACACCCTCTATTAATGATGTTAGCACAAAATGATAAAATAAACATTATTGGATTAAATTATAAAGATAATAAAAAAAATGCTGTAAATTTTTTACAAGAGCTAGGAAATCCCTATAAAAAAATATTTATCGATTTAGATGGTACCAAGGCAATAGAATGGGGAGCTTATGGAGTTCCCGAGTCATTTTTGATTTATAATAATAAAATTATTAAAAAATATATTGGACCTTTAAATCAAAATTTAATTAACGAAATGAAACAATTAATAAAATGAGTATTTTAAAAGTATTTTTAATCATTTTTTTCTTATTTAATTTAAATACTGTAAAAGCAGATAATCAAGAGAAAATAAATCAAATAACAAAAAATTTACGATGTTTAGTCTGCCAAGGACAATCTGTTTATGATTCAGATTCTGAATTTGCTAACAGTTTAAAAACTCTTGTTAAACAAAGACTTGATGAAGGATTATCAGAAAATCAAATTTATGATTATTTGAAAATAAAATATGGTGAATGGATTTTGTACGATCCTGAACTAAACAAAAATACATTAATATTATGGTTGCTGCCCATATTGATATTTTTAACAGGAGGTGCAATAATATTTAAAAAATTTTTTTTAAATATTAGAAAGTAATTATGAATTTAAAAGACTGTTATAATTTTAATGATTTTAGAAAACTAGCAAAAAAAAGATTACCATCACCTATCTTTCATTATATTGATGGTGGTGCTGATGATGAAGCTACTCTAAAAAGAAACACTGATGCTTTTAACGATTGTGACCTAATTCCCAATGTATTAGCCAGTGTTGGCAAACCAGATTTATCAACGACAGTTTTTGGTAAAAAAATTGATATGCCAATATTTTTATCTCCAACTGCCATGCAAAGACTTTACCATCATGATGGTGATAAAGCTTCAGCTCGTGCAGCTGAAAAGTTTGGAACTTTTTATAGTATGTCTACAATGGCTAACAACACAATTGAAGAAATTGCAGATATTTCAAAAGGACCAAAATTATTTCAACTTTATGTTCATAAAGATCAATCAATCACTGATGATTTAATTGAAAGATGTAGAGTATCTGGTTACGATGGAATGTGTCTGACTGTCGATACTTTAGTTGCTGGAAATAGAGAAAGAGATCACAGAACAGGTTTTACCACTCCTCCAAAACTCACACTTCAAAGCCTAATGAGTTTTGCAATGAGACCTGAATGGGTTTTTAATTATTTCACACATAAAAAATTTGAATTATCTAATGTTGCAAAGAAAACAGATAAAGGAACTAATATTGCAAAGTCAGTAATTGAATATATTAATGAACAATATGATCCTGCTATGAATTGGAAAGATGCAGAATATTGTGTAAAAAAATGGAATAAACCATTTGCTTTAAAAGGTGTTATGTCAGTTGAAGATGCAAAAAGAGCAATTGATATTGGTTGTACTGCTATCATGATTTCTAATCATGGAGGAAGACAATTGGATGGCTCAAGATCTCCGTTTGATCAAGTGAAAGAAATTTCTGATGCAGTTGGTGATAAGCTTGAAATTATTTTAGATGGAGGAATTAGAAGAGGAACGCACGTTTTAAAAGCATTAGCTGCTGGTGCGACTGCATGTAGCTTTGGTAAAATGTTCTTATTTTCATTAGGTGCAGGAGGTCAACCAGGTGTTGAACGTCTTTTGCAGAATATGCATGATGAAATAAATCGAAATATGGTATTAATGGGGTGTAAAAATATTAAAGAATTAAATAGAACAAAACTGATTTATAGAAAATAACTTATAAGGAGAAATAGAATATGAAATTAGCAGAAAGTCTTAATCGTTTGGGAACAGAATCAGCATTTAGTGTTTTAGCGGAAGCTAAAAAATTAGAAGCAGCAGGAAACCCAATGATACATTTGGGACTTGGTCAGCCTGATTTCAAAACTCCGAAACATGTAGTTGAGGCCGCTAAAAAAGCTTTAGACGA
>Ga0209666_1001428_pt1 | contig 18304 bp, 16 predicted proteins | sample SaaInlV_125m_DNA_FD_184679 | JGI IMG/M metagenome (GOLD analysis project Ga0209666, IMG submission 184679) | Marine microbial communities from expanding oxygen minimum zones in the Saanich Inlet - Saanich Inlet SI037_S3LV_10m_DNA (SPAdes)... | ecosystem: Environmental > Aquatic > Marine >...
AAAAGGGCGCTGTAACCTCATGAGTTTAAGCCCTTTTTTAAGTACTTTGGCCCTAGCCACGGTTGCCATTAGCCTCACCTTGAGCTTTATCCTAAACCCGCTCGCGGCTCGCCTTGGGCTCGTCGACCGGCCTGCCTGAATATCCGCCACACGAGCTGGCTCAATATCGAGCGCCACAACTTCATTGTGTTGAGCCAATAAAACGGCCATCGACATCCCAACATAGCCGGTGCCCACCACAGTGATTTTGCGTCTCTGGCTCATGAACGTCCGTAATTATCTTCTAGTCGCACAATGTCATCTTCGCCGAGATAACTGCCGCATTGCACTTCGATCAAAATTAATTCATCGGTGCCAACATTCTTCAGACGGTGTTTTTCGCCCAATGGAATATAGCGATATTCCCCCGGCTTGGTTTCCAGTTCTTCGTCGCCCACTTGCACCAGCGCCAGACCTTGCACCACTACCCAATGCTCGGCGCGCTTGTGATGATATTGCAAACTCAACTGCTGGCCCGGTTGCACGCTAATGCGCTTAACCTGATATCCAGTCTCGTGTTTCAGCGTGGCATAGGTGCCCCAGGGCCGAGACACGACCGCGGGCAATTGCGTGGTCGCCTGCATAAACGCATCGCCCGATTTCAACTCATCAACGAAGTTTTTCACCTGCTGGCTATCGGCCCGATTGGCCACCATCAAGGTGTCCGGCAAATCAATAATCACCAAATTGTCCACGCCCAAAGTCGCGACCATTTTTTCGGTTTGGCTGAAACTTTCGATGTGCGTGTTGTGAGTGCCAATCTGCATCAGTCGGTTTTCAGGCACGCCAATGGCGCTATTGCCATCCGCGGTTTTAGACTGTGCGGCCGCCACTGTGTCCCATGTGCCAACATCGCTCCAACCAAAGCCAGCTGGCACGGTCATCACGGTTTCGGCGGGTTCAAACACGGCATAATCAATGCTGATGTCAGGTTGTGCTAGAAAGGCGGCTTCGTTAAAACGGCGAACGCCAGCCTCTAACGTGCTGGTGGCAAAACAATCCGCCGAAGCTGACCACACGTCTGCCGCGTGCGCCTTGAGCGCTTTGGCCATCGCCGCAGCGGAGAAATAAAACATCCCGCTATTCCAAAAGTAGCGCCCACTGGCGAGATACTCTTGGGCGGTTGGCAAATCTGGCTTCTCGACAAATTGACGAACTGGGGCTGGTTGCTTGCCCGCCTCGGCTACTTCAATATAGCCATACCCTGTGTCGGGCGCGGTTGGCACAACCCCAAACGTCACCAAAGCGTCTTGTGTGTCGCCAGCGCCGCTTAAAGCCGTGGCTTTTGCTACCGCCTCTTTAAACGCCTCTAAATCGGTCACAATATGGTCGGCAGGCAATACCAAACAATGCGCCGCCTCACCGAAAGCGTCGATGACATGATGCACGGCTTGGGCAATCGCCGGCGCCGTGTTGCGCCCCTTGGGCTCTAGCACAAAATGGGCGTTCACCTGAGGCGCATACTCGGCGATGAGCTGTTGCGACAAATGCAGGTGATCTTGATTGGTCACGATAATCAGGTCCTTGGCGCCTTCTACCAATGCCCTATCCACGGCATGGGCGAGGAGCGGCTTGCCCGCCACTTCCATAAAAGGCTTGGGCTCGGCATGGCGCGATACGGGCCATAATCTCGAGCCGGCGCCGCCTGAAATAATAATGGGAATGAGGGTCATCAAGTTTACGCTTTCACAATGGGGGCCGCGCCAGAAGTGTTTTTCATGGCGTTGCGCGTGTCGATAATCAAAGCTGCTTTATCGCCAATATAGTCATAATCCACATCATCATGGTCGGTTACAATCAGCACGGCATCGGCGGTTTCTGCGAGCTCAATAGTCACGGACTTTCGCCCCGCCAAGTCACTATGCTCGCGCGTCATAGGCACGATGGGCACATGCGGGTCGTGAAAATCGACTTTCGCGCCAGCCGCTTCCAATAATTCCAATAGAACCAAAGCTGGGCTTTCGCGCATATCATCGACGTTCTTTTTATAGGCCATGCCCAACATTAAAATATGCGCATCGGCCAGTTTCGTGCCTTTAATCGACAGAGCTTCGCTCAGCCGCGAGACAACATATTTCGGCATATCGGTATTTATCTCGCCCGCCAATTCGATGAAGCGGGTTTCAATGCCGTGTTGGCGCGCTTTCCAAGTCAAATAAAACGGGTCGATGGGGATGCAATGCCCGCCCAAGCCAGGGCCTGGATAAAACGGCATAAAGCCAAATGGTTTGGTGGCGGCCGCGTCAATCACATCCCAAACATCAATATCCATTTTATCAAAAATAACTTTCAACTCATTGACCATCGCAATGTTGACGGCGCGGAACGTGTTTTCGGTCAGCTTGGCGGCTTCCGCTGCACGGGCAGAAGACACTGGAATAACCTCGCTGATGACATCCTCATAAAGCGCCACAGATAAAGCCAGCGCTTCGGGCGTATCGGCGCCGACGAGTTTTGGAATCCGCGAGGTACCAAAATCTGCGTTACCCGGATCTTCGCGCTCAGGCGAATAAGCCAGATAGAAATCTTCATTGGCTTTCAGGCCAGAGACTTCCAGAACATTGGCTAAGTCTGTGTCTGTGGTGCCAGGATAGGTGCTGGATTCCAAGACAACCAATTGGCCTTTTTGGAGGTATTTAGCAATCTCTTTTCCAGTAGATAAAACCGGCCCTAAGTCCGGCTCTCGGCCATTTTTTAGAGGTGTCGGCACGCAAATGACAATCGCATCCACGTCTCCCGATTGCGCAAAATCTGTTGTCGCTGAAAACCGCCCGCTGGCGTTCATCTTCGCAATCGCGTCGGCGCCGATATGGCGGATATAGGTTTCATCTCGATTTAAAAGCGCTACTTTTTCAGCGTCGATATCCAGACCGGTTACCCGGTATCCTGCCTCTACAAAAGCGATGGAAAGCGGCAGGCCGACATAGCCCAGCCCCACCACGCCAACATGACCTGAATTAGATTTAAATCGCTCGAGCATAGTTCCGCCTCACCGCAAAGGGCTTCATTTCACTAGCCCTCAAAATACCTTTCATTCGCAACAAAGCAATTGCTTTTGCAGCTTGGCAAACTGGCCTATGTTGAGCCCATGAAGACGCCTCCAAACTCGCGCATTTTTGCCGCTCTTTGGCTTGCCAGTTTGGCAGCTCATTTGCCTCTGCCCGCCTTCAGCCAAACCAAATCTGCGCTCGAGGCGGATGAAATTACCGTTGAGGAAACCAGCGGTAAAATTAGCGCCAAAGGCAATGTCCAAGTAGAGGGCAAGGGCGCGCGTTTGACCACCCAGAGCTTGAGCTTAAGCCGCCAGACGCCAGATACGCCCGCGCGCCTCAGCATTCCAGGCCCGCTCCTTCTTACGCAAAACAATGGCACAAAAATCTCCGCCAGCTCCGCCGAGCTGAACCGCACCTTAGACAAAGGCACACTGAAAGACCTGCAGATGAGCCTCGAAAAAGGTGCGCGTCTTCGCGCCTCTGAGGCCACCAAAGATGGGGCTACTTTGGACATGAGAGGGGGTGTTTTCACGTCTTGCCCCGCCTGTGAAACCAAACCCGACGCCAGCCCCTTATGGCAATTGCGCGCCGGCCGCATTCATTACGACCAAGACGCGCAAGACGTCATCTATACAAACACGCGCCTCGAGGTCTATGGCGTGCCAGTAGCCTATTTCCCTTATTTGGCCCATGCCGGGCCCGAAGTCGTTCGTCGCAGCGGCTTTTTGGCCCCCTCTTTCGTCCGCTCCAATACATTTGGCCAAGGCATAGAAACCCCTTATTTCTTTGATCTAGCGTCTAATTATGACCTTACTTTGACGCCACGCTTCAGCGCCAAACAAGACCCATTGCTAAAAACCGATTGGCAACATTTGACGCAAAAAGGCGTTTACGAACTGACTGCCTATATGCATGAACCCAAGGATAAATTAGCCGACGACACGGATTTAGCCGCGCGCGGCGGCGTGACCGGTTCGGGTGAATTTCGTTTTGATGCTTGGGATATCGATTTTTCAATTCAAGAAGCCACCGATGATTTGTTTTTCAAACGCTATAAAATTAACGACACCTCGCGGCTCGAAAATCGTCTCACCGCCACCCGCCTTTGGGACAACCAAGACTTAACCATTGAGACCCGCAGCTTTCGCAACACCGTCGATCCGGAAACGGCCTCCACCGTCGATAGCATTCTTCCCACGCTGACCCATCAGGTTTACTTCGAGGGTGCGGTTTTGGGCGGGCAGCTCGATATGACCAATCGCTTCACCCATGAGACGCGCGATTTGGGAATTGAGGTTAGCCATCTGCAAAGCCAATTGGACTGGTCTTGGCGCCACGTGAACCAAGGCGGCTTTGTTTGGGAGGCCAACAACCGTTTGGTCCTAGATGCCTATCACTATGGCAACGAAAAAACCGACGCGCAGACGGTGGAATTGGAAACCGCGGAAGAGCTGCTGGGCGCCAATGCGACCGCGCTTACCCTATCTTACCCCTTGCAACGCAAACGCCCCGGCCATCGCCAAACCCTCACGCCAAAAGCGCAAGTGGTACTGGCCAGCGAAAATGACAAATACGCCAGCATTCCCTATATCGCCGACGCCAGTCTCGATTTAACCAGCGCGCAATTGTTTCAACCCATCACACCGACCAATGAAGCCAGCCGCATCAACGTCGGGATATCACATGACACCGAGGTTTCGGGCGACCTGCGCAGCTCCTTTTTTATCGGCCAGTCCTATAATTTATCGGACCTGAAGTTCTCGCATAAATCAGGCTACGGCGACGAACACTCCGCTCTTTTGGCAGATTGGGCGCTTTACTTAGGGCCTTTGACGCTCAAGCAAAATGCCCGCCTTGACAACGACACGCATGAAATTCTGCGCAGTGAAAGCACGGGCGACTTGGCTTTTTCTCGCTTTAGCGTGGGACTAGAGCATAGTTTTTACGCCGCCGAGCAATTGGGTATTGGCAAAGATATTCTGGAAGAGGCCAGCGTTCATGTGAACTGGGAGATGTCGCAAAACTGGGCGTTTCGCGCTTCGCAAAGCGAGAACCTAGAAACCCAATCGCGCGTTAAATCCGACGCCGCCTTTACCTATGAAGACGATTGCACGGTTTTCCAAATTTCAATGGAACGAGATTATGCGCGTGTGTCTGGCACCAGCATTGAGCCCGAGACCAGCGTAAATGTCACTTTCACGCTGAAAACAATCGCCAATTAGCGCTGCGGTACGCGTTCATCGCTCTCGAAGAATGTGTAAACCAAGCCAAGCCCGCCCGAATAGCCCATCTCATCCTTAAACAACGGGCTGTCCCGGTTGGCCGAGCCGTCATAGAACTCGACGTCAAAGCCACCGAATAGGCGCAATTGCGGGTTCACCGGTATCGATAAGCCGAGGCCAATTTCCGTGCCAATATACCCTGCCTTGGCTTTATATTCTTCTCGTCCGGGCTTGGCGTATCGACTGTCGACATCATAGAAATATTCGTTCAAGCGTTCGCTGCCATTGATCATTTCAATATCTAATTGAATTTCCAAATGCCGATTGCGTTTCGATTTCAGCTCATACACAAAGGCTGGCTCGACGATATAGCCTTGGTCTTCAAAACTTCCCAAGTCTGTGGCGATGATCGCCCGCGTGCGCAGTTTAATATCAAAATGCGAGGTCCAACTTTTATGTTCATACTGCGCGGCGTGATAAATAATTTGCGGCCCAATCTCAAACAGAAACTCTAAATCCGGCATGCCATCGCGGTCATCATCTTCGCTGGCATCGGCTGCCAAAGAGGCGCCGAGCGAGATATCAAATTCAAATTTCTCATTGGCAAACGCCACGGCGCGCACGCCGCTCTCTTCGCCGATGGAAAAAACTTCGCCGCGATAAATTACATAAGGAATGAAAAGCGCTTGCGTGGTGGTGTCATCGGCGCCTGGGTAAGTGGGCCCGCTAAAGGCGCCCCCGCCTATGCCAGCTTCCCAGAGCGGCTCGGGCAAATCAGCGGCTTGCGCAGGAGCGCCAGCCAAAAAAGATGCCGACAAAAAAGAGGAGGCCAAAAAGGCAGCAAGAGAAAAGCGCATGGGGAGTTTCCTATTTAATTATATGTCTTGAGGGAACAAACGACTTACTAGGCATGCCTTATACACTTTTTGGCTGCGATTCCAAATAAGGCGACTTGCACCACCCCCCTCTCATTGGCTAGGCTTTCGCACTTGAGGGAGAAAACCATGCAGATAAAAAGCGAAATTGCCGGCAGCGTTTGGAAAATCATCGCGCAAGAAGGCACTGAATTGGCGGCCGACGACGTCATTGTCATTTTGGAATCGATGAAAATGGAAATCCCTATCACCGCCCCCAAAGCGGGAATTTGTGAAAAACTACATGTGAGCGAAAGCGAAATGATTGGCGAAGGCCAACTCGTCGCCACGCTGAAGCTAACGTAGGGCTTGGCTATGGTTTGGGAAAACGAAATTGCAGAAATTCACGCCCGTCGCAAACTTGCCAAACAGCAAGGCGGCCAAGCGGCGGTAGACAAACACCACGCGAAAGGGCGCCTGACCATTCGCGAGCGCATCGACACTTTGCTCGATAAAAACAGCTTTGACGAAATCGGCGAAGGCGCGGGCGTGCCCGAATATAACGAAGATGGCACTTTAAAAGATTTCCAGCCCGCTAATTTTATTCTCGGCTTTGGCCAAGTCGAGGGTCGCAAAGTGATTGTTGGCGGTGAAGATTTTACCGTGCGGGGCGGCTCGCCCAATCCGGCGGGCTTGCGCAAAAGCGTTTACACGGAACAATTGGCGCTCAAATATAAAGTGCCGCTCATTCGGCTGCACGAAGGCGGCGGCGGATCCGTGGGTGGCACAGGCAATGATAAAGCGCGCCGCCCTTTGGGAGATCCGGTATTTAGCCAATCTCGATTTGTGCCTTTGGCCGAAACCCTCTCGAGCATTCCTGTCGCCACGGCCGCCCTTGGGCCCGTAGCGGGACTGCCTGCCGCGCGCCTCGTGGCCTCGCATTTTTCGGTGATGACCCCCAATGCTGCGGTGTTGATCGCGGGGCCCCAAGTGGTCAAACGTGCCACCGGCCATGATATGACCAAAGAACAGTTGGGCGGCCCGCAAGTGCATTTGGCCAGCGGCGCCATCGATAATCTGGCTGAAGATGAAGCCGATGCCATGCGCCAAATCACGCGGTTTTTATCTTATGTGCCCGACAATGCTTGGTCGTTTCCAAAGGCCATTACGCCGACCGATAAAATCGATCGCTGCGAAGACGCGCTGGCCTCCATTGTGCCAACCTCGCGGCGCCAACCTTTTCAGATGCGCAAAATCATTGAAATGGTGATGGACCAAGACGCAGACGCCTCTAGCTTTTTTGAGATGTCGCGCAAATATGGGCCTAGTTTAATTACCGGCTTGGCCCGCCTCAACGGCGAAAGCGTTGGCGTCATCGGCAATGATTGCATGTATTACGCAGGCGCCATGACCGCCGCGGCGGCCCAAAAAATGCGCCGCTTTGTTGATTTTTGTAACAGTTTCCACCTGCCCATCATCAGCTTTGTAGATGAACCAGGCTTTATGATTGGCCCCGATAGCGAAGCGGCGGGCACCATTCGACATGGCACGGCGGCTATTTCTGCGGTGCTGCAAAGCCGTGTGCCTTGGGCTTGTGTGCAAGTTTTAAAAGCCTTTGGCGTGGCCGCCCAAGCCCATTTCGGGCCCGACGCCTATATGCTCAATTGGCCCAGCGCGGCCAGTGGCGCTTTGCCTGTAGAGGGCGGTGTGGCCGTCGCTTTTGGACGCGAGATTGCCGCCGCGGACGACCCAGCCGCCAGGCAAAAAGAATTAGAAGACATGTTGGCCGCCACCCAATCGCCCTTTCCACGCGCCGAGGGCTTAAGTGTACATGAGTTAATTGACCCACGCGAGACGCGGCCAAAGCTGATACAATGGTTGCAGATTGCGTTAAACGCGCGTACCGAAGCGCCAACCCCCTACCTTACGGGCATGCGCCCCTAACTTATTCGGGCGTCCTGCCCGCTATCGTTAACCTCTAAAAGGAGAAACCCATGAGTGGTAACCGTCAAATTCTTTCAACCGTCACCGAAGCTGGAGAAACTGTTCTTTCCATCGTCGAAAACGACATTCCAACGCCAGGGGCTGATGACGTTGTTGTTCGCATCGAAGCCTCGCCGATCAACCCATCCGACATGTTCCCGCTTTTGGGCTTTGCCGATTATTCAAAAGGCAAACTGATCAGCGAAGGCAATGCGCACAAAATGGTTGCCCCGGTTCCCGAAGGCATGATGGCCCCCATGAAGGCGCGTGTCGGCCAATCTTTGCCTGTCGGCAATGAAGGCGCGGGTACCATTGTGGCGGCTGGCGACAATGTGAAACACATGGAAGGCAAATTGGTATCGCTGGTAACCGGAGCGTCCTATCAGCAATTCGTAAAAGTGCCTGCCGCGATGTGCTTGGTACATAACGACACCACGACAGCCGACGAAGCGGCCTCCTCTTTCGTCAACCCGCTGACCGCCCTTTGCTTCATTGCAACCATGCGGGCCGAAGGCCATAAGGCGATTGTGCATACGGCCGCCGCTTCCAATCTCGGCCAGATGCTGTTGAAACTTTGCCTGCAAGACGACATCGACCTCGTCTGTATCATCCGTTCCGACGAGCAAGCCAAAATCTTGAAAGACCTGGGTGCCAAATATGTCATCAACTCGAAAGACGCTGACTTCACGAGCCAGCTGGAAGATGCCATTGCCGAAACACAAGCCAGCCTCGCCTTTGACGCCATTGGCGCTGGCGACATGGCCGACACGCTTTTGGCCGCTATGGAACGTGCCTTCAGTCGCTCGGCTTCGGGCCTGAACACTTATGGCTCTGACCAGTTCAAACAGGTTTACGTCTATGGTCGCCTCGGCATGGGCCAAATTACTCTGGGCCAAAGCTATGGCATGCATTGGGCGTGCGGCGGTTATTTGCTAACGCCAAACTTGCAAAAAATGGGCCCCGAAAAACTCGGTGCCATGCAAGCCCGCGTCGCCGATGAGATTAAAACCACGTTCGCCAGCAACATCACCGATACGTTGTCGCTGCTGGAAGCTATCGATCCGGCCAATGTGGCACGCTATATGCCAAAGAAAACGGGTGAGAAATATCTCATCAAGCCACAAAAAGATCTCTAGGTCTTTTTCACGCGAGAGGCATCTCGTTCCATTAATAAAGCCGCCGAGGTTCCTCGGCGGCTTTTTCTTTGGCGCGAATGGTTTGGCTCAAAACCCTCATCGGGCAGTTTACAAACGACTATCCGGATCGCCTTTTTGCGGTGTGTCTACATCGGCGGCGCTATGGCGCTCCGGCACCATTTCCGCGCCCCAAGCCCGATTGATCAAACGGCCCCGGCGCACGCCAGGTCGTGCCGATATTTCATTCGCCCAGCGCAACACATGGGTATATTCATGCACCTGCAAGAACTCCGCAGAGTCATATAAAATGCCCATAGCCAAAGCACCATACCAAGGCCAAATGGCCATATCGGCGATGGTATATTCATCCCCGCACATAAATTGATTGTCCGCCAGATGGCGTTCCAATACGTCCAATTGGCGTTTTACTTCCATGGAAAAACGGTCGATGGCATATTCGATTTTTACTGGTGCATAGGCATAAAAATGGCCAAAGCCGCCGCCCAAATAAGGCGCCGATCCCATTTGCCAAAACAGCCAATTAAAACATTCGGCGCGCTTGGCCCCTTGCTTGGGCAAAAAGGCATCAAATTTTTCGGCCAAATGCACCAGCATAGAGGCGCTTTCAAATAGGCGCAGCGGCGTATCGCCCGAGCGATCGGCCATCGCAGGAATTTTCGAGTTGGGGTTCAACTCAACAAACCCGCTAGAGAACTGATTGCCCTCGCCAATATTAATCAGCCAAGCATCATATTCTGCGCCCGCATGTCCCAGCGCCAAAAGCTCTTCCAACAAGACGGTAACTTTCACGCCATTGGGGGTGCCCAAAGAATACAGCTGAATAGGATGCTCTCCCACGGGCAGCTCTTTATCATGGGTGGCTCCGGCGATAGGACGGTTGATGGCGGCAAAGCGGCCGCCGCTTTCTTTATCCCAAGTCCAGATTTTGGGAGGTTCATATTGTGGTTCGCTCATCAAAAAGCTCCTTTAAAAGTCAGCCATAACCCTAATCCGCTTGAAGGACGTGGGGCAAGGTAAAACTAAATATTACAAGCCATTGTCAGAAATTGTCAGGTGTTGCTAGGGGTTGTCAGGTATTTTGCGTATCGCGGTTTATAAAAAATTAAGTTTTTGCTTGCATTTGCCTCCCCATATGGTAGCGACAAAGGGCTGCGTGACGTTATATGTTTCTTTTGGCGCGGCTTAGCATCTCCCTTTGGTTGGTTTTGCTACTTTTTAAATTACGTACGCAAAAGACACAACTTTAGGACTGACTAATGATTACTGGTACTGTGAAGTGGTTCAACGCCACAAAAGGTTATGGATTTATTGCTGTTGAAGGTGAAGACGATGTATTCGTGCACATCTCCGCAGTCGAAGCTAGCGGCTTGCAGCTCAAAGAAGAGATGAAAGTCTCCTTTGAAAAGCAGCAAGGTAAAAACGGCAAATACTCCGCTGTTAACCTCGGCCCAGCTGACTAATATTTTAAGAGCCCGTCGGCATTTTCCGACGGGCTCTTTTAATTTTATCTCGGGAACTTTGACCCGATAAAGCACCCCATTGCGCGGGTGTTTTTTTATGCCTGCGATTTTTCGCTACTGTGCGTCTTTCAGCTTCGCCATATAGACCTGCAGATCTTTTTTCACATCTGGTGCCAAAATATACAGACCAATGATATTGGGAATGGCCATCACGAAAATAAGCGCATCGGCAAAATCAAGAATAACGCTCAACTGTATCGACGCGCCGATGACGATGAAAATACAGAACACGACCCCAAAGGCGCGTTCTTTCAACTTTCCTTCCCCGACCAAAAACGTCCAGCCTTTGATGCCATAATAGGCCCAAGCCAACATGGTTGAGAAAGCAAACATCAAGGCCACAAAAGACAGCGGCACGGGCGACCAAGAAATATTGCTCTCAAAAGCCGACGACGTCAGCTCAATGCCCGACAGGCCACCGCCCATTAAAACTTCCTGTGGCAACGTTGTAATCAACACCAGTCCGGTCAGCGTACAAATCACCACCGTATCCATGAAGGGCTCCAGAAGGGCGACAAAGCCCTCGCTCAAAGGCTCGTCTGTTTTCACCGCCGAATGGGCGATGGCCGCCGAGCCGAGACCCGCCTCATTAGAGAAGGCGGCGCGTTGGAAACCCAAAATCATAATCCCGATAAAGCCGCCTGAAACCCCGCTCATGGTAAAGGCGCCGGCAAAAATGGCGCCAATGGCTGCCGGAATGGCCGTCGCATTCATTGCCAAAACAATCACCGCGCCGACGATATAAATCAAAATCATGAATGGCACCAAGCGCGCCGTCACATTGGCGATGGATTTAATACCCCCAACAATAATGAGGCCCACCATGACAGCCAAAACCAGTCCGACCAACCAGCCATAGCCGACCAAGGGGCTACTGGCGCCGCCCGACACTTCAACCAATTGCACATACGCCTGGTTGGATTGGAACATATTGCCCGCACCCAAACAGCCAATAACAATGCTGACCGCAAAGAAATTACCGAGATATTTGCCCAAACGTGGAAAGCCTTTTTGCGCCAAACCATCGCGCAAATAATACATAGGGCCTCCCGAAACTGTGCCATCGGGGTTTAGCACGCGGTATTTCACCCCCAGTGTGCATTCCACGAATTTCGTGGTCATGCCCACGAAGCCGGCCAAGATAAGCCAAAAAATCGCCCCCGCCCCGCCAAGCGAAACGGTAATGGCCACGCCCGCAATATTGCCGATGCCAATGGTGCCAGACATAGCGGTGCTGAGCGCTTGGAAGTGCGATATCTCGCCTTCATGTTTGTCTTTTTTCAGCGCCCCACGAACAATCGAGACCGCATGGGTGAAGCCGCGAAAATTGACGAAGCCCATATAAAACGTAAAGAAAAAGGCGGCGAAGATGAGCCAGCAAACAATCAGTGGCACATCGGCGCCAGCGATCGGCACGGAGAAGAAAATAAACGCCGATATCACATCCGTCAGCGGCTGCGCGAGTTGGTTGATTTTATCATCCAAAGAAGCGGCAGAGGCAGGCGACGCGAACAACAATGTAAGTAGGGTAAGCACACGGGTCATATTTTTCTCCTGGTTAGCCTATCAGGCTAAACCAAGATTCTAAAAATAGACAATATGCGCGAGAAAAAACCCGTGAGTTATGCGTTTGCGGTAATTTTACCAGCACCCGGCAATTGTTCCGCCAACTCAGGCCCCAGCATTTGCGCCGGCGTTAAACACCCGCCATCGCCATTATAGCCGGTCAAATATTTGGCCGTCATCAAAATGCCATCGCGCGTCACCGTATAGCCATTCGGCACGCGCAAAGTGGCACTTAAGGTTTTGCCAGAGGCGTTTTCAACTTCGCCCCAAACCAAAGTATCGCTGCTGTCGCGCTCGGCTTGGCTAGGCCCAGTGACGCTTTGCTCAATTTTCTTTTTGGCAAAATTTTGTAGGAATTTCAGCTTCAGCAAATATTTCACCACGGGGAATAAATACCCCCCCATGCGCCCGCCGCTATGCGAGGTATAAACGCGGATGTTGGGAATTTTGGTTTGCCAATAGGCCGTCGATAAATCACCCCACGGAATGACCGAAGACAGAACGGGCCCATTTCCATAATCAATCTGGCGCATTTTATAGCCGCGTCCCACGCTGACCATTTTGCCGCCGACGCGAATTTTCATCCCCTCCCCCAAAGCCTCGACAGAGGTTTTCGCCGTGCCGGGGCTGACCGACATATTGCCCGCAAAAGCCAAAGTCAAATGCGTGGCATCGGGCATGGCGTCATGTAAATAGCCGGCCATGCAATCGGTTGGGATTACGTCAAAGCCCACGCCAGGGCACAAAACAACGCCCGCTTCTTTGGCCTGCGCATCTAGCGCTTGCGCGGTATCAAAGACGCTGATTTCGCCAGTAATGTCGGTGTAATGCGTCCCCGCCTCGATGCAGGCGCGCATCATTGGCTCGGCCGTGGCCGAAAACGGTCCGGCGCAATTGCTGACCAATTTCACATCGGCCAAATGCGCCGCCACTTGTGCCACGTCGGTCAAATCAAAGACGCGCATCTCCAAACCATGCTGGGTCGCCAAAGCCTCTATGGCGGCTTGGTTGCGCCCGGCCAAAATAGGGCTCTGCCCTTGCGCCACAGCTTTTTCAATCGCCAATTGCGCCGAATAGCCATTGGCACCGTAAATCATCCAATGAGATTTCAACGCGCCAGCGGCGGCTTTGGGAGAGGTTTTAGACATGAGGATTTCCTTTACCTTAAATTAGCGAGCCAGATAGGCATCAATAGGGCGCATGAAGGGGCCCAAGGGGGTTTGTAAGACTTTGGAGAAAAACGCGATAACCAAATCATTCTCCGGCGAGACATAAAGACCTTGTCCGAATAGCCCGCCTTTAAACATGGCGCCATCGTCAAATACGGCGTCCCACTGGCGCGAGTTCGACTTGGGCGACGCGCCGAGCCAGCCTTCCATTACCGGCCCTGAGTAGCCTTTGATGAAAAAATCATAGCCGCGCGGCGCGGCCTGAATGCGGCGCACGGCCGCTTTAGAGACCACGCGCTTTTTGGCGGCGACCTTCCAGTCGTTTGTATATAAAAGTCCAAATCGCGCCAAATCGCGAAGGCGCGACGACATAATGCCATGCGCGGCAGCCATGCCATCGGGGGCCAAATGCACCTGCAAAGGCGCCTCCGCATAAGTGTGCGACCATACATACTCGTGCATGAGTTCCGGCCATGGGGTTTTTGTCACTTCTTCTGCCAATAACACGAGCGCTTGGGTTACCGACGAGCTGTAATCGAATTTATCGCCCGGCTCGCCCAAAGGCTGCGCGGCTTTCAACACGTCGCGCACGGTTTCGATTTTTCCGGCCATATTGGGTTCGCCAAATTCGGCCAAGAACGTCCGAATGGGAATAGAGTTGGGATTTTGGCGCGTCACCGGATTTTCCACCAGGTCGAGGCCTGCCGTCATATCCAGTAAATCCACCACGCGAACCTTATCCCAATGGGTTCCCTTAAAATCTTGGACATGTTGGGTCATTAAATCCGTGTCTTGCACGCGCCCTTGGTCGATGAGTATTTCCACCAAAAGCGCCGCCGTGGGCTTGGCCACCGATGCCCAAAGATGGCTGTCGAACTGGCTCATATTCGGATAGCTCTCGAATACCACTTTGCCGCGATGCACCACAATCATCCCTCTGGCGCCACCTTTTTCGTGGGTCAGCGCTTGCGCCAAAGTCATTTTACCGAGGTGGGTAGCGGCCGATATTTTGGCAGCGTTGAGTTGCTTGCCTTGGCGCAAAACCTTGGGCTGTTGGCTGGGCAAGCTCGCCGTCGGCAAAGTGCGGGCCACGTTTTTAAGCCACCAGCCCGTCAGCTCACCACCGCTGAGCAAGGTCGCGAGCTTAGCTTTGGCATGAAACCCTTGCGTGCGCGCCAATTCATTTTGTGCCGCAGCTGGCGCGGCGGCCAAAGATATGGCCAAAACCACACCCAGCGCCACACTCGACCAAATTGACTTTGTAGCTGTATGTTTTTTCATCCTGGTGACGCTTTCTCAAATTATTTCGGGTTAAAACAAGCTTTGAACTTTCGAAACAAACCCACTGGCCAGCCCTTTAGCCGTTTCTATAAAGCCATCGCGGTCGGCTTGCGCGTTTTCGCGTTCCAAAACAACGGCGATTTTATTGGCCGTCAGGCGGGCGGTTTCTTCGGCCTGCCATTGGGCGCGTTGGTTGCGCGCTTCACACGTGGCCTTAGGTTCAAACCCCGCAACATGGCGACACTTGGGCAATTCCGCCGCTGTCGCAGCTGGCGCTATGGCCAAAACCAAAACCAAAGCCACAAGCCCCAAAGTGAGACTGAAGGTAAGACTAAAAACAAACTTTGGCATAACGCTTCTCCACAATTTACGCCCGTTAATATGCGTTAATTTGAGAAAGAGAGCAAGCCGCCCTCGTCCTTTTCCTATCGCTGCCAAAACAGTGAAGTACAATGTTTGATAAGGAATAAAGGCACCTTGTCTCAGAATGCAAATGTCCATAACGTCGAAAGCGTTTGTAATGTAATTAAGGAGTTTTTGTAATTAAATCGAAATCACTAGTGCCTGTACTTGTCATCGTCGCCGCCCTCGCGGTGAGCGCTTGCTCGAAGCAGAAGTTTGTTATTCAAAGTGGCGTAGGTCTTACGGCTGAAAACAGCATGAGCGCTTTCTTTGTCGGTGGCATTGGCCAAAGCCATAGAATTAATGCGTCTGAAATCTGCGGCGGAAGCGACAAGGTCGTTAGCGTGGAAGCGCAAACCACTTTTGTAAACGGTCTCTTGTCTTTTATGTCAGGCAACCTCTTCACACCGCGTCAATATCGCATCATGTGTCGTAGCTAAATGATTTGGGGCGGTTTCATCACCGCCCCTTTTTATATGCCTTTAAAACTAGTCATAGCATTAAGTTTAACCCTCGCTTCATGCGGAGGTCGAAACGCCTCTCCCGTGCTTACCTATCAAACTAGCGACGCACAATTGACCTGCCAAGAAATTCACGATGAAGATCGAAATTTGAAAAATCTGACTTTAGGTTTACAAGAAGAAGATTACAGAAGGAATGAACGCAACCTAATGATCGCCTATTTAGGCCCTTTTTTGGTGTTTGTTCCTTATTTTTTCCTCGATTTTTCAAATGCCACCCATGAGGAAAGTGAGGCCGCATTCCATAGATCCAGACATTTGGCAAAACTGAGAAATTCGATGGGATGCCCGTCCACCGCGCAAACAAAGGCTCGATGATTTAGCTGTTGTCATTTAGCTGATGTCGAAGACTACTAGCTGTTGTCGAAGACTGGGCTTTCTAAGCGGGCTCTTCGATAAGCTTATCGAGCAGGCGTTTAGCGAAAACATCTTCGTTTATCATCACGCCTTTTTCTTCTTGCGTGAGAATGGCGAACAACTCTTGCGTCACACCCTCCACGACTTTCTCGATCTTATGGCTCAGCTCAATTTCATCGGCAAACTGATATTCAACTTCTTGCGCGCGCAGAATTTGCACCAAAGCGGCATGGCAATACACGACATCGTTTAAATGGCCGATAGCGATCTCGGCATATTCGGCAAGCTCGAGCGGAAATTCATGCACGGTCGTGAAATTAGTCTTCAGACCGCAAGCGGTCACAAAATTAACTTTGCGCGCTTCTGGCTCCAGCTTCTCAATAATATCGACAAGCGCCTCCTCTTCTGCGGCGCTGGCTGTCAGCTCGGCATAAAAACTGGAGGCCAAATGAATGGCTTGTTCGGGGGGCGATAATTCTGGTTCGTGCGACACGGCTTTTCTGTGCTTTCGCTTAAGGTTGGTGGTGGGCGATACTGGGATTGAACCAGTGACCCCTACAATGTCAATGTAGTGCTCTCCCGCTGAGCTAATCGCCCCTACTACCACGAAACAGGGTGACCACTTCTTACAGCAACCAGAAGTAAAATCAAGCGACTTTGCGCCTCCCCTATGATACACTATGCGCCATGAAGAGCCCCGCCACGCTGCCCTATATTTTCTCTACACCCCTCGCGACCAAGGGCTCGCAAACGCCTGCGCCCCTTCTCATCACATCGCCACATAGTGGATGCGACTATCCACCGGAATTTCTGGCTGCCTCGCGCCTCGATGCACATGCCATTCGCCAATCTGAAGATATGTTTGTCGCCGAGCTGTTTGCTGGCGCGCCCGAGGCGGGCATTCCGCTTATGGCAGCGCGGTTTCCGCGCGCCTATGTCGATTTAAATCGCGCGGCCGATGAATTAGAACCCACGTTGTTTCATGAAAAACTGCCCGACCATATTCCCAAACCCTCCTTGCGGGCCAAGTCTGGGCTGGGCACGGTGCCGCGTTTGGTGGCTGAAAACACGCCGATTTACGACCATAAATTATCCTATGCCGAAGCCCAGCACCGCATTGAAACCGTCTATCAACCGTTCCATGACGCGCTCGGCACAGCTTTGCGCGATGCGCATCAAGCGCACGGATTGGCTCTTTTGCTTGATGCCCATTCCATGCCCTCGCAGGCGATTAAAAAAACCGGCCAGGCCGATGGCGAAATTGATTTCGTCTTGGGCAATCGCCACGGCCGCGCCTGCGACGAGAGATTGAGCGACTGGGTGGGCGCGTTTTTAACCGCGCTCGGCTGGCGCGTTGCCTATAATAAGCCTTACGCGGGCGGCTTTATTACCGAGCAATATGGCGCGCCCGCCAACGGCTTTCACGCGTTGCAAATCGAGATCAACCGCGCCATTTATATGGATGAGGCCAGCCATCAAAAACACCAAGGCTTTGTGGCTCTACACGCCGATATAACCGCCATGATGCACGCCCTCTGGGCCGCCTTGCCCGAGCTTTGCGAAGCCCTTTCTGGGCCACAAAAATCCGCCGCCGAATAGATCTGAAATTGATATGACAAAAATGATAGACACAGAACAACTGACAGATCTCCTGGGGTTTGCCCATCAATTGGCTGACGCCGCCGCGCGCGCAACCCTGCCTTTGTTTCGCAATCTAGAGAGCGTCGAGAATAAATTAAGCGATGGGTTTGACCCCGTCACGGCGGCCGACCGCAACGCCGAAACCGCCATTCGCGCCTTGATTGAAAACCATTACCCAAGCCATGCCATTACCGGCGAAGAGTTCGACAATAAAGCCGGCGATGCTTTTGAATGGGTCATCGACCCGATAGATGGCACGCGCGCTTTTATGTCCGGCATACCAACTTGGGGTACGCTCATCGGGCTTAATTTTGAGGGCCAGCCAATTCTGGGGCTGATGGATCAGCCGTTCACCCAAGAACGCTTTTTCGCCGTCCAAGGCCAAGGCGCTAATTTGCGACACATAGATAGCCAAACCCCTATGGCCACGCGCGCTTGCGCCTCGCTAGACAATGCGGTTTTGGCCACCACCTCTCCAGACCTATTCGCCGACACACCGGGCGAGGCGGCTTGGCAGCGCATTTCCAGCCAAGCCAAATTAGTCCGCTACGGGGGGGATTGTTATAATTATGCCTTGGTGGCCATGGGCCAAGTCGACA
>Ga0209666_1001430_pt1 | contig 18304 bp, 17 predicted proteins | sample SaaInlV_125m_DNA_FD_184679 | JGI IMG/M metagenome (GOLD analysis project Ga0209666, IMG submission 184679) | Marine microbial communities from expanding oxygen minimum zones in the Saanich Inlet - Saanich Inlet SI037_S3LV_10m_DNA (SPAdes)... | ecosystem: Environmental > Aquatic > Marine >...
AACATTTAACGAATCAAGAGTAAGTGGTTTATTAAGGTAAAGGTCGAATCCTAAGTCCTCAGGGGACTTGTGCAAGTTTTTAGCGATTTGTGCACTTAACCCATAAACAGGAGCCAAATCATTTGGAAACATATCTCTTAGTTTCTTAGTCGCTGTTATTCCGTCCATTACAGGCATTTGAACGTCCATTATAATTAGATCGAAGAAACTTGGCTTTTCCTTGTAGATACTAATGGCCTCTTCACCATTCGTAGCAAGAGTTACTTCGCAGCCAAATTTATGGAGCATTAGTCTAGCAACTTTTAAGTTAACATCCCTATCATCTACTAGTAAAACATTTAAACTAAATTTATTTAATTTTTTTCTTTCTTCAACATTAACAGGATGGGAGCTTTGAAATTTAGGCGTCTCAATTGTAAACCAAAAAGTACTTCCTTCTCTTGGTACACTATAAACTCCAATATCTCCATGCATTAATTTAACAAGTTTATAAGCAATAGACAGACCTAAACCAGTACCAACTTGGGTAACTAAATAATTTGTTGAATTGGCAATTTGATCATATTTATTAAAAATGATTGACTGCTTTTCTAAAGGGATTCCAATTCCGGTGTCTTCAACTTTAAATTTTAATTTCACGCTATTGTTTGACTGAATTAAAACTTCCGCATGTAAATGAACAGTACCTTTTTTGGTAAACTTAATGGCATTTGAAAGTATATTTGTTGTTATTTGACTTAATCGATGCTCGTCAAAAAAAATATAGTTCGGAAGATCATCATCTAATGTTAGTCTAAGCTTTATATTTTTATCCTTTGCACGTTGACTAAAAAGAACAATCATTCTTTTTAAAAAATCAGGAAGATTGGTTTTCTTAGGTATTAATTCTAGCTTATCTGACTCAATTTTACTTAAATCTAAAACATCATTAATTATGTTTAATAGGTCGTCAGAGCTTTTTCTTATGGTAGTTAAATAGTCTTTTTGAGTTCTGTCAATTTTTGTTTCAATTAATAGTTCAACAAGTCCAACAACCCCATTTAAAGGTGTTCTGATTTCGTGAGACATGCTGGCGAAAAAATCACTTTTTAATTTAGCCACTTCTTCCATTCTAACTTTTTCTTCAGTTAAATCCTCGATAACTATATTTTGTTCTAGAGTATTTAAAAAAGTTTTGTATAAATTGTTAGATGTGGAGTAGATAACATAACAAAACAAAACCGTTATAAGAGCCAATATTATATGATTTAAATCTCCGACAACTAAATTGGTAAATGTTAACGGAATAATTACAGGGAAAATAAAAACTGATGAAAGATATTTCAAGGCACTATATGTTGAAGCTGCTCCTGATGTAACTCCTGCCATGATTATATAAACAATTGTAATGGCAACCTGATCAGTAATAAAATAAGTGCTTCCAGCAACTATTCCATAGGTTATAGCAGATAATCCAGCATTCAAAAAGTTAAGATTAATCCATTTTTGAATGTTATTGTCATTTGGTGGATCTTTTTTGATAACAACTAATAAAAAAATTCTGATAATTATACTCACGATTAGCAAAGATGACCAAGCCATTAAAAATGTTCCGCTAAGTTCTTTATAAATTTGTAAAGCGAGTATCCCACCTAATATTACAGTGGTTAAAATTGTATGTTTTAAACTTTCATTTACAATTTTAATTTGTCTTAATAATATTGATTTTTGGATCTTTTTCAATAGCTGTATTACTTATTTTTTTAATAAAAGTTATACTGCAAGTTTAATAAAGATTAAATCGTTAGATGTCTTATCGAAACTGTTTTATTTTTAATGTAATTTAGTTTTAAATAATTCCTATGAAAGCAACTTTCTATGTTTTAATAACGATTTTAGTTATATCCTGTGGATCGGATCAAAAGTTAAACACATCATTTAAAAACGATGATTTAATCGCTTTGGTAAATAGTAAAACAGAGGTTGGTGATCTTTCAGCTAATGAATATGATTCTGAATGGATCCCTGTTCAATCAAGAAAGGAAATGCTAACGAGTTTTTTTGGTAAAATAAAAGATCGTGAATACGAGGTCTTCAATTTTTTCCCAGGTGAGATGTCTCCTATAAATGATGAAGAACTATCTTATTTTTTCCATCATGTAGATACAGAATTAGTAGAAAATGATTTAGGTGATTATGTACCGATAATGGTAGAAGAAACGTTTGATCCTTCAGGAATAGTATATTTTAAATTCAAAGAGGAATTATATTATAATGATGAGTCTGGGGCGTTTTACAAAAAGGTTAAATATGTTTGTCCAATGGAAAAGATGTATGAAGAGGATGGCTCTTTGAGGGGATACAGGGGGTTATTTTGGGTTAAAATAGGAGAATGATAGAAGAAGGAAATCTTAATAATGGGATAAGAGTTATTCACACTCAAAATACGTTTTCAAAAGTAGGTCATATTGGAGTGTTTATAAATGTAGGCTCTAGAGATGAATCTGAGGAAGAAATGGGAATTGCTCATTTTCTAGAACATGTAATTTTTAAAGGAACTTATAAAAGAAAGGCTTTTCATATACTCTCTAGATTAGATTCGGTAGGTGGCGAATTAAATGCTTTTACGACTAAAGAAGATACATGTGTTTACGCATCATTTCCTGAGGAATATTTATCAAGATCAATTGAATTATTAGCAGATGTTGTTTTTAATTCTAATTTTCCAAAACAAGAGCTAGAAAAAGAAAAAGAAGTTGTCATTGATGAAATCAACAGTTACAGGGATTCTCCGTCAGATTTAATTTTTGACGAGTTTGATCAATTATTATTTACTGATCACACTTTGGGGAATGATATTTTAGGGTCTATAAACAGTGTTAAATCAATAACGAAATCAAATGTTGTTAATTTTGTTAAGAAACATTATCAACCCGAAAATATTGTAATAAGTTCGGTTGGAAATTATAACCTAAATAAACTACTTAAAATTTTAAATAAAGCGTTCAGTTTAGTTGGCAAAAAATTTGAAATTCCTAAAAGAACTGCGCCGGTATTCAAACCTGTTCCAGATAAAGAGGTTATTAAAGATGTTTATCAAACTCACACTATAATTGGAGGGAAAGGATACGGAGCAGATAGCGAATATAAAACAGGATTGATTTTATTAAATAATTTACTGGGAGGACCTGCTATGAACAGTAGACTGAACTTAAATATCCGAGAAAAATATGGAGTTACCTACATGTTAGAAAGTAACTGTTCAATATATTCAGATTGTGGTTCTTTTAGTGTTTACTTTGGTACAGACACAAAAAATACAGAAAGAACGGAAAAGTTAATAAAAAAAGAATTACAAAAACTTTGTGATAACAAACTTGGAACATTACAATTGAGTCAAGCTAAAAAACAAGTCAAAGGTCAATTGGCTATTTCAATGGAAAACAGTCTTGGAGTCATGTTATCTCAAGGTAAAAGTAAACTAGTATATGAAAAAGTTGATTCTATTGATGAAGTTTTAAAAGAGTTTGAAAAAATAACTGCTGAAAAACTTTTAGAGGTCGCAAATGAAATAATGGACCCAAGGCACCTTTTTAAATTGACTTATAAACAAGAATAATGGATTTTTTACCCAAAGAGATAAACAATTACTGTGAAGAATATTCACAAAAGGAAGATGATGTATTATATGATTTAAATCGTAAAACTAATCAGAAAATATTACGCCCAAGAATGTTATCAGGGCATTTACAAGGACAATTATTAACGATGTTTTCTAATATGATTTCACCAAGTAAAATTTTAGAAATTGGAACTTATACCGGTTACAGTGCTATTTGTTTGGCAAGAGGACTAAAAAAAGATGGAGTTTTACATACTATTGATATTAACGAAGAACTTGAATATTTTGCAAGAGAATATTTTGAAAAAGCGAATCTATCGAAGCAAATAATTTCGCACGTTGGTAATGCAATGGATATTCTTACTAAGTTAAATATTAGTTGGGATTTAGTTTTTATAGATGCCGATAAGGAAAATTATATTAATTATTACAACAATGTATTTGATCAAATAAACAAAGGAGGATTTATCATTTTTGATAATGTTTTATGGAGTGGTAAAGTAACACAAGAAATTAATCCGAAAGATAAAGAAACTGTTGCCTTGGTTGAATTGGCTAAGATCTTAGAAAGCGATAATCGAGTTGAAAATGTCTTATTACCAGTTCGAGATGGCTTGTTTATGGTTCGGAAAAAGTAATTAGTATTTTAAGACAATAGGAAGGTGATCAGAAAATCCACCATTATAAAAAGGACCTAAATAGGTTCTTTTTAGTTTAAGCCCGCCATACTTTTTGTCTTCTTCAAATAAAAACTCATGTTCAAAAACATAGCAAGTTGGAAGCAGATTTTGCGAATGGATAAACTGATCAAAAACTTGCCATTTTTTTCTATACTTAATGGTTCCTCTAAAGTTTAACGAGGAGTTAATATAGGCAGATAATAACTTCAAGCTTGAATCTTTTGGTTCATCATTAAAATCACCCATTGATAAAATCCGGAAGTTTTTATGATGACTAGTAACAGAATCCATTAAGTATTTTAATTGCCATGCAGCTTGAATTCGTTTGGGATTCGATTTTTTTCTTCCTCCATATCTACTTGGCCAATGATTAACAAATAAAGCCAACGTATCCTTGTGCGTAATAAAAGTAACACCTAATATATCTCTTGTAGGTCTTCCATTAAGTTTAACTGGGGTTGCTTTTAACGATAATAAATCAACTCTACTTGGCTTATACAATAAAGCGCAATCTATTCCTCGTCTATCTTTTGATTCAAAATGAATAATTTCATAATTTTGTTTCCACAGTAAACGGTTTTTTACTAATTTCCTGAGTACAGTATCATTTTCAATTTCGGCTAATCCAATTATATCAGGAAATTTTAAAGCAGTGATGATTTTAGCAATTTTATTTGTTTTATCATTCCACCTGTAACTTGTCCATTCTTTTTTGGAATCAGGAAGAAATTCATTATCATTTTTTGTTGGATCATCAAAATTATCAAATAAATTTTCCACATTATAAAAAACGATACTAATAGAGTCTTTCTGTGCATTTAAAGAAATACTAATTAATGATATCAGAAGTAATATTAACTTATTAAACATATTTTGTGAAAGTATATAGATTAATTAGAATTGAATATTATTTTTGAAAAAATTTCATAAATGGAAAAGGTTTTAATTATTGGTGCTGGTGGCGTAAGTAATGTAGCAACTAAAAAGATAGCTCGGTTAACTGAAATTTTCAAGGAAATAACCTTAGCCTCTAGGACAAAATCAAAATGTGATGCTATAGCAGCTGAGATTGATAACTGCGTGATCAATACAGCTAGGGTTGACGCTGATAATGTTAATGAGGTTGTTGAATTAATCAACAGAGTGAATGCAGACTTAGTCGTTAACTTAGCGCTACCATATCAAGATTTACCTATAATGGATGCATGTTTAATTACTAAAACTCATTATTTAGATACCGCTAATTATGAACCAAAAGATGTTGCTAAGTTTGAGTATTCTTGGCAATGGGCCTACAAAAAGAAATTTGAAGACGCTGGAATAATGGCATTGTTAGGCTGTGGATTTGATCCTGGGGTAACCCAAGTTTTTACAGCTTACGCTGCAAAACATTATTTTGATGAAATTCATTATTTAGATATCGTTGATTGTAATGGTGGTGATCATGGAAAAGCTTTTGCAACTAATTTTAATCCTGAAGTAAATATTCGAGAAATTACACAACAGGGAAAATATTGGGAGAATGGGAAATGGGTTGAAACGAAACCTATGGAAATTCATAAACCTGTTTTGTATCCTAATATAGGGGAGAAAGAGAGTTATTTAATGTACCACGAAGAATTGGAAAGTTTAGTCATTAATTTCCCAACAATCAAAAGAGCTCGATTTTGGATGACTTTCGGTAAGGAATATTTAACCCATTTAAGGGTGCTTGAAAACGTTGGGATGACAAGTATAAAGCCAATAAATTATGATGGAAAAATGATTCAACCTCTACAGTTTTTAAAGGCAGTACTTCCTGAACCTTCATCTCTTGGAGAAAACTATTCAGGAGAAACCTCTATTGGTTGTCAAATTACAGGAATAAAAAACGGTCAAAATCGAACATATTACATCTATAATAACTGTTCTCATCAAAGTGCTTACAATGATGTTAAAGGGCAAGGAGTTTCTTACACAACAGGAGTGCCTGCAATGATTGGTGCTAAGATGATGGCTACTGGTGAATGGTTTAAACCGGGTGTATTTAATGTTGAGGAGTTTAATCCTGACCCATTTATGGACGACTTAAATGAGTTTGGTTTAATGTGGCAAGAGGTGATTGACAAAGAGTTGCCAATAAATAAATAAGAAGTTGAAAACAAATAAGTTTTAAATTATTTATTCTTCTAAAAAGGAATTTAAATACTTACCTTTGTATCGTAATTTTAATACGTTCTATGCTTAATAGGAGACATTTAAGAATCAAAGTTTTTCAGGCAATTTACTCTTATTTAAGAGGTGCGAAAAATGATATGGGAATTGGTGAGAAGGAACTAATTACGAGTGTAAATAGAATTCATGAACTTTTTGTTTTTCATGTTTCTGTTTTCACAGAATTACATCGATTTGCAGAAAAGACTATCGAAGAACGAAAAAAGAAACAACTCCCTACCAAAGAGGATTTAAATCCAAATTTACGTTTCGTTGATAATGAACTTTTAAAGTCTTTAACAGTAAGTGAAAGCCTTCAGGAAAGTATCGAAAAGTACAAAATTTCTTGGATTGATAACGAGGATATAATTCAAAAATTATATAAGCAAATTGAAGATTCAAAAGCATTTGCTAGATATATGAATGCTGAAGAGGTTGATACTGATGCTCAAAAAAGTTTTGTATTAAAACTTTATCGTGAATTCGTTGCGGACAATGATGTTTTACAAGATCTTTTTGAGGATCGATCTATTCATTGGATTGATGATCATTATTTTGTTTGTGGATATGTGGTGAAATTCTTTAAAGGTTTCTCGACTAAATTTTCTGACAACTTCAGGGTTCCTTCTTTATTTAAAGACCTTGAAGATGACACTGAATTTTTCAAAACACTGTACCGGAAAACTCTTTTAAACAATAAAGAGTACGAAGCAATTATAATGGAGAAAGCTAAGAATTGGGATGTTGACCGAATTGCAATTGTTGATTTCATCTTGATGAAAATGGCTGTTTGTGAACTAGTTAAAATCACATCAATTCCAATAAAAGTTACTTTAAACGAATACATCGAATTATCTAAAACATATAGTACGCCAAAGAGTCGTATGTTTATAAATGGTGTTTTAGATAAAATAGTACCTGAGTTAAAAGAGAAAGGAGAAATTAAAAAAATCGGTAGAGGATTAATGAACTAATAATTTATTATGAAAAAGCTAACTTTCTTAATTTGTGTTGTAGTGCTTTTTTCCTGCGGAAGTGGGAGCCAAACCTTAGATATAGACCCTTCTATTGCTAAAAATAATTTCTCTGCTTTAGAGAATTTTGACAAACTATCTGGAGGGGCAGACATTCTGTTTAATGAATATGAATTTCAATTTCCTGATATGGAGAAGGGTGATGTTTTAGAACACACTTTTTATTTCGTAAATAATGGAGACAAGCCATTAATTTTAACAAATGTTAAAGGCTCATGTGGTTGTACAAATGTTGAATATCCAGATCAACCAATCTTACCAGGAGAAAAAGGAGCTATATTAGCAGAGATAAATACAGAAGGTAAAAAGCCGAATAAAATTTTTAGAGTTGCTGTTCAAGTTCAATCCAATGCGATATCTAAAAAAGTTAAATTGTGGCTTAAAGGAATACCATACGAAGAACAATAATTAACATTTAATAATTACTATTATGAAAACTATTTTATTACAAGCGGGAGCTGAAAGCGGAGGATGGGAAATGCCTGTCATGATGGCCGCTATTTTTGGTGTAATGTATTTTTTTATGATTCGTCCGCAAAAAAGAAAAGAAAAAGAATTAGCAAAAAAGCGTGATGAAATTAAAAAAGGAGATGCTATTGTAACTGCTGGTGGAATTCACGGTGTTGTTACTGAATATGGTGAGGAAAACTTAGTGATTAGCGTTGAAAATCAAGCCCGATTAAGAATTGAAAAATCTTCAATTGCTATGATAAATGGCGAAGGAGCAGGGACTGGTAAAAAATAATAATTTTTATTTATTCGCCCCAAAATAAGACAACAATTGTAATCTTAATTAATTAAACCGAAGTAAATATTGCTTCGGTTTTTTTATGTTTTATTGTAGTGAAATTATCATCTTGTCATCTCATAACTATTAAATAAAACAAACTTCACATTTTAATGCATTTAGTTTAAATTGTTTGAATGAAAAACAATCTGTTTTTGTATTCTAAAAATAGCCTTTTACTTATAATTACAAATTATCCTTTTATTTCTTAAGCTTACGAGATTTACTAAAAGTTAAAAAAATGACTAGTCGATTTTGCTTTGCCTTGTAAATTATATTTTTATGTTTGGTGAAAATTAAAAATTTACAGCTTTTGTAGTTTACCTTTTTAAATATTTTAGGATATCGATTTCAATTCTTTTTGGTGTGGTAATAGGTGAGTACCTTTTTAAAACTTTACCATCTTGTGAAATTAGAAACTTAGTAAAGTTCCATTTTATTTTATTGGAAAACAAACCTCCTTTTTTATTTTTTAAATAACGATAAATCGGGTGCTGGTTTTTACCATTTACATCGATCTTCTCAGTTAATTGGAAAGTCACTCCAAAGTTTATTTCACACGCCATTTCAACGGATAAGTTAGTCTCTGGTTCTTGATTCATGAACTGAGAACAAGGTGTTCCTAGGATAACTAAACCTTTATCCTTATGGGATTGATGAAGTAGCTCTAATCCTTTAAATTGCGGTGACAAACCACATTTAGTGGCTGTATTAACAATCAACAAAAGTTTTCCATTAAAGTCGTTCATCTTTAATAAATCCCCATTTGGTTTTTTTATTTCTAGGTTGTGAAAATTCATATTAACTATTTAAATACAAAAATTAAACAAAAAAATTGTACTCGATTTCAAATCGGATATTATTGTCTTATTTTTAATATAAACGTAGACTAAGTTTATATGAGTGAACTTCTTAAAAGTATAAATCAAATACCAAATCCTTGTTTTGTAATTGATGAGAAATTGTTTGTTAAAAATATGTTGATTTTAAAAAAGGTTGAAGATCTTTCAGGTTGCAAAATCCTATGCGCATTAAAAGGATTCTCTATGTGGGAGATGTTTTCTAAAATGTCCAATTATATTTCTGGTGGAACAGCGAGTTCTTTAAATGAAGCAAAGCTAATTAATGAAAAAATGGGTAAGAAGGCTCATTCGTGTTTCGTAGCTTATTCAGAAGTTGAGTTTAACGAAGTTCAAGAAATTAGTTCTCACTTAAGCTTTAATTCAATAAGTCAGTTTAATCGATTTAAAAAAAAGTTAAACGGAAGTGTTAAATATGCATTTAGAGTAAATCCTCAGTTCTCGTCAGTGTCGTTTGAAAAATACAATCCCTGTGCAGAGGGGAGTAGGTTTGGAGTTACAGCACAAGATTTACCTAAAAATTTACCTAAGCAAATTTCAGGTCTTCATTTTCATACGCTCTGTGAATCATCTGCAAAAGATTTAGAAGACGTCTTAAAAGAGATAGAAGCTAAGTTTGGACATTTACTGCAACAAGCTAGCTGGGTTAATTTAGGAGGGGGCCATCACATCACAAAACCTGGATATGACACTGAACTTTTGTGTGAAATAATTCAAAGTTTTCGTGAAAAATATAATATCGATGTTTATTTAGAGCCCGGAGAAGCAATTGGTTTAAATACGGGGTATTTAGTTTCAAAAATTGAAGACGTCATAAAAAATGGATTCGAAACTACAGCTATACTAAATGTCTCTTTCGCGGCGCATATGCCAGATTGTTTAGAAATGCCTTATAAACCAAACATAATTAACGAATTAAGTGAAGGTGTTGAAATTACGCTGGGAGGTAATACTTGCATGAGTGGTGATTATGTTCGTGGTTTTAAGTTCACAGCAACACCTTTAATTGGTGATATAATTGTTTTCAAAGACATGATGCATTATACCTTTGTTAAAACAACCTTTTTTAATGGAGTAAAACATCCATCACTTGGACTTTGGAATGATCAGTCTGGTTTTAAACTATTAAAAGAGTTTAATTACATAGACTTCAAATATAGATTGTCTTAAATATGTTAAAAAAATTAACATACTTAAGAATCGTATTTTCAAAATAACAATAAGTAATACAGCTACTTAGTATAAATTTTAAGATGACTCGTTATTAAATTATCTTAAAAGAATTTAATAAGTCTTGATTCTAGCTTTAATGTGTGATTTTCACAAAAAAAATATGAAAGAATCATTTTTAGAATACACCAAATATATTTTAGATAAAGTAAGTTTCGACAAGGATCTTTTGACAAAAGAATATTTTAAGTCATTAAAACTTCTTCAGTTAGAAGAAATTAATCAGCTCAACACATGGATCCAAGGTAAAGGGTTACAATTACAACCTATTCTAGTATAGGATTCCCCATTGTTAAAATATATTCATTGTTACTTTTAATTATTTAGCATACTATTGACTTTTGAGAGTATATTTCATTTGGGGTACTTTTACTGTTTATGTTTGCCTTCAATTGTTTATAAAAAGCAAAATATACTCTTTAACTTTTTTCTTCAGCTCCTAGTTGCAATTCCATTTTTTCCAAATTGTAATTTGTTTGCCGTGAAACTTGATGTTTAAAGATAATTAACAAAGTTGATTGTTATTTTTAGGCTTCTAAAAACCACTTATTGATTTAAAATAACCACTGGTTTCCGTCTTAATTGTTTTATAATACATCGTTAAAGTTAATATTTATCCGATGTCCTAAAATTGAGGAGTTTTGAGAATAATACAAAAATTCGGAAAAAATTGATACTATACATCCAAATTATTTCTTAAAAATAGGACTGTCTTTGAAATGAAAATGTTTAAAATGCATTTTATTAATTTGATGGAAAAAAATCTTTTATTAAGAACTTTGAAATAGAATTCCAATTATAATTTTGTTCAACGAATAATTTTGCATTTTTAGTGAGATTATTTCTTAAATCTTCATTATTAATCAGTCGTTTTATTAATTCTACATATTCTTGAGGAGTCTCACCAATTAAAATTTCAGATTCTCTTTTTGCGCCTAGCGCATTATTAGCAAGTTTAGAGGTAATGCAAGGAACTTCCATTGACATAGCTTCTAAAAGCTTGTTTTGAAGCCCTGTACCAATTTGGAGAGGCGCTAAAAATATTTTCGAATCATTGTATGCATCTCTTATATCATCTATCCATCCACTTACTGTAATATTTTTATTAGCCAACCCTTTAACTGAAGAAGTAGGAGTAGCCCCTGCTATTAATAACTGGATATTAGGATAATCTTTAATTAATAATGGCATGATTTCCTTCGCTATGTATATTACAGCACTTACATTTGGTGGATAACTCATATTACCAGTGAAAACTAAGTCGTAAGATTTAATAATATTTTTCTTGGGAGTGAAAAAATTGTGGTCAACACCATTGGGTGAAATAGAAATTGATTTTGCTTTTTCAAAAGAAAAAGAATCACGATCTTGACTTGAAATAATATAGTGATTGTCAAAATATGAGAATACTTTTTCTTCATATTTTTTTAAACGATTAAACTCAAATCGATAAGCTAGCCGCTTCAAGCCTTTCTCTTTTTCCATTCTTCTCTCTATTCCTTTAGAGAAAGTATCCATATAATCTAAAGATTTAGAGATGTTTTGAGTCTTTAGTACGTATTCGGCCATACGTATTAATTGGACAAATATGTGATCAGGCTGTTCTTTTTGTATTACTTTTTTAAAGTAGAAATGTGCGCCAGTGTTAAAGAAGTAACCAATTTGAAAGGGGTAACCAATTACGCCAGCGATAAGCATATTAATAAGTGTACTAACCTTATTGCTTCTGTAAACATATATTTTATCCACAAATTTTTTAAGTTCGTTTTCTGCCTTTAATGTTATTTCTTCTTGAGACATACAGCAAAGAACAATTTTAGCATCCTTACTTAAATACTTTAATTGATAGTATGCTCTAAGCTTATCTCCTTTTTCTAACGGATAGGGGATTCTAGAGGTGAAAAAAAGTATTTTTTTTGATTGGCTCAATTTTCTTGAATACTGTTAAAGAATGAAATTAATCGATTACTTAAATTCGAATTACTATACTTTTCTTGAATTAATTTTTGAGCATTTAAACCAATTTCATTACAAAAATCTTCGTTATTTGTACATTTTATAATTGCTTTAGCAAATTCTTCGGGCGAATCAGCAATAAGAATATTTATATTATTTGTTACTTGAATTCCTTCAGCTCCGATTGTTGTAGAAATGATTACTTTCCCCAATGCCATTCCTTCTATGATTTTAATCCGCATACCACTTCCAGACAGAACTGGCACAATCATGATTTTTTTTGAGAGATAAAATTCTTTTGCACTTTCAACTTCACCAACAGTAATTACATTATCTAATTTTAAATCATAAAATTCCTGTGGCATATCTCTTCCTGCTAAATAGAGCTTAGAGTTTGGTGAATTGAGATAAACTGTTTTCCAGACTTTATTTAAAAACCATTTGATACCCTCAACATTTGGAAGCCAATTCATGGATGCAATATGAAATATCGAATTTTCTTCAACTTCAACATTCTTTGTTTCAAGCTCATTAATGATATAGCCAGTTGGTACTGATGTAATAAACTTATTAAAACCAAGTTTGACGAATTGCTTTGAATCAACTTCTGTCATCGCTACAATTCCATCCAAAACTTCAAATGTTTTTATTTCATAATCTTTTAACCTTTTTGCCAATAAACCCAAATATGTTTTTTTTAAAGGGTTTTTGGTGTTCGAGCTAATTCTCTCCCAAATTTTATATTCTACATTATGAGCCCTTAAAACAATTTTAGCACTACTAATTTTCTTTATTGCCGATATGTAAGGGGCAACAAAAAGGCTTTCAATAATAATAATATCAAAATCCTCTTTTTCTAAAGTTTCAATTAGTTTTTTTGTGAAATCATCACTAATAAACCGTTCTATGTTATAGGATTTACTAGAAAATAAATTTATAAATGCGTCTTTTAACTTAACACTTGTATCAATAAAAACACTTTCAAAATTTGTATTAATAAGATAGTGATCAGGTAATTCTTCTATGTTTACGGGATGTTTAACTGTTGAAATAGCGAGGACTTTTACTTCGTGTCCTTTACTTAAAAGCCCTTGTGTTGTATTGTTCATTGCAATCGCTCCACCATCAACTGCGGGGTAAGGAGGTTTATTACAAATTTGAAGAATTTTCATAAATGGACTTAAGGATATTATTTCATCAAAAAGATTCGCAAATATAAGCTAAGAAGACAAGTATTCATAAACTGCAGTAAAGCTTATTTTACAAAAAAAAATTCTTGAAAATTTTCTTGTAAGCATCCCATCTGAATAAGTTGGAATCTGTTGTTGCTTTGTATGTTAAAAACAGTCCAACGGGTGACAATATGAGCGGAGCTATCCACATCCCTAAAACAGGGTTTATATCGCCCTTTTTAGCCATTTTTCCCATTGTAGTAGAGGTTACATAATAAAACAGAAAAAGTAATATCCCAATAACAACTGGAAGGCCTAATCCACCTTTTCGTACAATAGCACCAAATGGAGCACCAATAAAAAACATAACAATACAAGCGAATGCCATTGAGAATTTTTTATGCCACTCTGTTTGATGAGAAACAATAAACTTATCATTACTGTCTAATGTTGATTCAATTCTAGAAAGATAATTCTTTGAGTTACGAGCTAAATTCAATCCAGAACTGAAAAGGTTTTTAAGTTTATTGCTGTCTTTTATTAAAATAATTATCGAATCTCTGTTGTAATCGATACTTTTCAAAGTGTCGTATTGAAAGATTGTATCGGGCCTAAAAAAGTATTTATGATCTAAATCTTTTCTAGCATTTATTAATCTATCTAATCGTTTGTTTTTTAAACTATCAATCCCTTTAGATAACTCTTTAATATTCATGTTTCTTGTAGATTTACCGCGATCTGAGGGACTAGTTTTTTGAAATTTAAACCCGGATAAATCAAATAAGATTTGGTTAGTTTTAAATTTATTCCGTACGTATGGAATTTTCTTTTTTTTCCCTGGTTTCACTTTCTCTCGATCTCGGCGATAAGTATTTCCGTTTATTAAATCTAAAATAAGAAATTTACCAGAGGACGATAAAGCCATATTTCCAGAATCTGCAGCAATAAATCCATCCATTCCATCATTGCTGTCATCAAAAATTAAGACGTCAGCTACTGATTTATCTTCATACTTTTTTCCTATTCTAATTGTGTAGCCTCTAAGTTGATTATAAAATACGCCTTCAGGTATCAATAATTCAGGTTTGGAAATCCTTATATCACTAACCAAAGCTTTTAACTTCTTGTTTGAATAGGGGAGGTAGTTATTTGTGAAAAAAAATGCTCCAATTGTAATAATTACAGCAAATACGAGTAGAGGGTTCATCGCTTTTTGCAAAGAGACTCCTAATGATTTCATCGCTATTAGTTCAACTGTTTCGCCAAGTTGACCAAAAGTCATAGTACTGGACAAAAGCATAGCAAGTGGAAGAGAGAAAGGTATTTGGTTTAGAGCACCACGTCCCATCATCTCTAAGATGATAGAAAACTCAAGTCCTTTACCAATAATATCCTCCAGGTACTTAACCATCCATATCATTAGTAGAAGGAAATTACTAATAACAAGCGTTATAATAAATGGACCAAGAAAGGCTTGAAAAACTAATCGATGTAGTTTCTTCATTTAAAGATGCTGTTAAGCTCCTAAAATTTGAAATAAATCTTTTATTTGATTATCCCATAACATTTTAGCTTCTTCAACTTCGTCATCTTCAGCAAAATCTGTAACAAACAATGCAACATCATTTGTTATTTCATCAATTTGAATCTTCAATTCGAAGTAAGTTTCATCATCCTCATCTTCCCAATGGAATCGGATAAATTTATTTTCTTTTTTAGAAACTATTTTAGCAATTTGCCCTGAACCATCCCAAAAAAATTCCATCCTATTTCCATTGTCCATTAACCTAATTTCGTCACAAAACCATTCAGTTAATTTAGATGAATCGGTTAATCCGTCATATAAAACTTTAACAGATGATTTTATTGGGTATTCTATTTCGAACTTAGTCATAATGGTGATAAAAATTGAAATTGCAATTTAAACATTTAAAAATGTATTTACCTAGCATAATTATTAAAAAATTACATAAGAGGTGATTTTTTTTTCAAATAATAGATTTGAGTTTAAAACGAAAGTCATATATTTGCACTCCTATTTGCGAAAAATAGTCAATTGCCGAGGTAGCTCAGTTGGTTAGAGCGCTGGATTCATACTCCTGAGGTCGTGGGTTCAAATCCCTCTCTCGGTACTGAAAGGGATGTTTTCTCAAAAAGAGAAACATCCCTTTTTTTTATTCTCTTCAAACCCTTGCTTTTGTTGGCTATAAGAAGAAACGTTTTTTCAATTTTTGTGGTTCGAAGTTCGCCATTTTCAAAAGTAAATTTTTCGGGGAACATTGAACCAATTAAGTCTCTTTTTGTATCTAAGTCACTGTTTTCATAGTAATTACCTATGTTTTCGGCAAATCCAAAACCCCAAGAAATTGTTTGAGTAATTTGATTGATATTGAGCTTTTTGTAGTTCAGTTTTTTGTTTTCAAGATTTAAAAGTTCGGTTTTAAACCTACCTGTAATTTGTTTAAAATCATCGTGCTCAATCTTACCGTCAATAAAGAGGTCTTGAGTTTTTCTGATTTTATCATTTATTAATTTTATTGATTTATTGTTTTGTTCTTTTTGCTTTGCTTGTGAACCATTTTTTATTTTAAACCCTTCAGATAGCAATTTTGTATAAACTTCAATTACCTCAGGTTTTGGTTTCAGAGAAGTAAGTATCGTTTCGAGTTCATTATGAAGTAATTCAGTCCTGAAGCTTTTTTTACAACCATTAGCACAATGATAGTAATCATAATGTCCGCCATTTCCCTTAGGGGAACTTGCGGATAAATTATTCCCACACAATTCACAAAGTATTAATCCCCTTAAAGGGTACTGCGCTAAGTTCTTGGATTTGTACTGAACTTTGTTTTTCTTTCCAGCTGATAATACATCTTGAACTTTTTGAAAAACATATTCAGAGACAATTGGTTCATGAATACCTTTAATAAGTTCTTCAGGTTCATCTTTAAACTTCTTTAGTATTATGTAGCCTTTATAAACCGGGTTTCTTAAAAGCTTTGAAATTCGAGTTCTGCTAACCTTTACACCATCTTTTTCTAAAATATCCATGACCTTCCTTTGAGAAACATTTCCCTTTGCAATTAAATTGAATGCTTTTTTTATAGCACAGGCTTCATGGTTAGGTACTAATATCGGTTTATCTTTTTTGTCTTTCTCACTGGTATAGCCTTGTGGAGTAGATCCCAAATATCTACCTTCCTTAAAACTCCTTCGCATTCCCGCAATTACATTTAGCGATCTTCTTTTATTTTCAACTTCAGGAACAGACAGATATACAGCCAGCATCAATAATTGTTCAGGACTTGATAAATCTAATGGCTGCTCAATTGCATGAAGTTGGATATTTAACTTTTCAAAGTTCTTCATCTGTTCGTAAGATTCGGCTGCATTTCTTGAAAAACGATCCCATTTAGTAAAAAGAAATAAGTCCGTTTCTTTTTTATGTTTTTCAGCAAAATCCCAGAGTAATGTATACTCAGGTCTTTTAAAAGTTTTCGCAGAATAATCTTCCTTGAATATCTTCAATACTTCTATATTATTTGATTCGCAGTATTTAAGCAATTTATCTTTTTGATCACGTAAACTAAATCCCGTATTTGCTTGCTCATCTGTAGATACCCTAATGTATAGTATTGCCTTTTTCATTTTCAAATCTTGTTAAATCATTTGCTACAAAAACTTGTAACATTTCAAGTATTTCTCTTACTTGTTCATCGGTGTATTTATTGCCATTTTTATTTAATATTTGTCTAGCTTCATTAAAATCCATTTTTACAAATGGTTGTTTTCATAAGAGTATTTATACTGTTATGAAACTAAACTAAATTGAGCTGCCACTGACAGGTCTTTATTTTTTGCTTGTATTTTCAAAATATATATCCTTGTTGTTTCTAAACTTTAAGTTTATTGATTCGTATTCTTTTAAGCCTAATAATTTACGAATCTCTTTTACTTTATCTCCTTTAATACTTCCGCTTGATTTTAATTTTATTATCGGTTCTAATTTACTTGGAGTAATTGTAAGCTCTTTAAAATCACCAGTACGTATAATGTCTAGGATTTCTTTTTCTCTGTCTGTTATCAATCTATAAGACTGAAAAGTTTCATCTTTAATATCCCAATCAAAAAGTTTCTCATATAAAGGTCTTAATGGAATCTTGATACAAGCATCACTTAAATCCAATTCCGAAGCATCAATTTCTGTTAATTGACTTTCATACATGCCAATAATGGGCATTTGATCTTTTGTTTTGGGATCTAAGTTTGCTTTAAATACCAGAGAGGGGGAGTCGTTTGATAAAATTAAAGTACCCATTGAACTACCTAAAAAGGTTAAGAAGATTCGATCACTATCTGGAACTTTTTTTAATTCCTTTATTATTTCGGGGAGATACTTTTCAAACTCAATCTCTTCACCAAAATCAAAATGTTTCTCAAGTAAGTCTTTAATCGTATTATTATCTTCTTTGTTATTTTCTACATAGTCCCAAATATTTTCATTTAGGTAATTCTTTATATTAATTAATGTTTTATCAGAAAGTCCAAATAGCCTTAATTCATTAATTATTAGAATCCAATAAGCTTCAAAATAATTCAATTTTACTTTTTTTCTTTTCCCATCTTCTGTTTCATTTGAGAAGTCAATTATACCCTTGTTTTTACAATAGTTAAAAACTCTCGATGACATTCCTGTAATACTTAAATCTATCTCTCTTTTTTTTAGAGTGGAATATTGTGTTAATAACTCTGTCTCAAAATTAAGTCTTATTTTTTTGTTACTCATTTGTA
>Ga0209666_1001432_pt1 | contig 18295 bp, 16 predicted proteins | sample SaaInlV_125m_DNA_FD_184679 | JGI IMG/M metagenome (GOLD analysis project Ga0209666, IMG submission 184679) | Marine microbial communities from expanding oxygen minimum zones in the Saanich Inlet - Saanich Inlet SI037_S3LV_10m_DNA (SPAdes)... | ecosystem: Environmental > Aquatic > Marine >...
CCCTCGCTGCCAACATCGCGCGGGCGGGCGCCGAGACCGCGCCGCAAGACCGCACCGCCCTCCCAGCCGACATCGCGGGGGTGGGTGCCAAGACCGCGCCGCCAGACCACACCGCCCTCGCAGCCCGCGTCGGCGGGGCGGGCGCCGACACCACGCCGCCAGACCACACCGCCCTCGCTGCCAACATCGCGCGGGCGGGCGCCGAGACCGCGCCGCAAGACCGCACCGCCCTCCCAGCCGACATCGCGGGGGCGGGCGCCGGGACCACGCCGCCAGACCACACCGCCCTCGCAGCCAACATCGCGGGGGCGGGTGCCAAAACCGCGCCGCAAGACCGCACCGCCCTCGCAGCCGACATCGCGGGGGCGGGCGCGAGTGCTGTGGCGCTGGCCGCAAATACGGCGCCCGCAGACTCCGCGGCCTGCATCGGCCCCGGGGGCTCTAGTGCTAAGGCTGTAGACAGCGGCGCCGGCGACGTGCTTGTCAGCGTCGCCTCAGAGTCTACAGGCAAAGCACAGACATGCCGGAACGAGCTCTTTGCCTTATTTGGCATCTGGATAGGCTGGGCAGATAAGAGCCTTCCCAAGAATGCCTGGGAAGAACAAGACAAGGCGTTGCGGAACGAGGCGCGCAAGTTGTACGTCGGCGAGCTCATCAAGAGGGGCGTGACTGTGGCGTACCAGCGGTTTGCAAACGGCACGCAATCCGTCACGGTCTCTTGGGATGGGGTGAAAATGGAGCGAGAGGTCAAGAACGACGGGCGGAATGCCGCGCGAAACACGTTTGTTGCACTCCTCCGCAAGCGCGTCGAGACGCAGATGATGCATGTCACGACGTGGCCCATTCCTGACCGCCCACAGACAGATCCTCGGAATGGTGAGGCGGTGTTGTGCCTCGCGAAACCGGATGGGGCAGACGTGGCGTCCGCGCACGCTTCCGGCGTTTATCGCCCTGGGCCGTCCATAGCTTCGGCATCGGCCAAGTCCAAGTCTTCGGTGGCACATAGGGCGCGGTTGCCTACTGTCGGAAGCGGCAACGGCGCCACAGACTGCGTTGGGCGGGTCAAGCAGTCCCAGCAGCCTGCGTGCGGGGGTGCATCTTCGTACGCAGCGTCCTCTGCGTCATCGACGGAGGCGCATATGTCGCAAGTCCTCGCGGAAATTCTGGCACACGCAGGCGGGCGAGAGCGTGCTGGGTCTGATGCCAGGGAGAGTGTGCAGGGTGCGATGGATGACGCGGGGATCGAGCAGCAAGGCCCTGATTCCGTCGCGCTTTTATTTGCCACGGACGCGGACGTGCGGAACGGCGCCGTCTGGGAGCAATGGCTGGCGCGTGCCCCGCCGAAGAGCTGTACCGTCTATGTGCACGCCCAACACCCTGACAGCGTAATCACTCCCCTTTTCAAGGATTCGCTGGTCAACGAGCACGCGTTCGTGCCTACAGTGCCCCTGGGCGGGGAGCCCGCTGTGGGTGGCACAGGTGTGGATATGCACGGAGCTTCGACGTCCAAGTCGTCTGCGCCCATGGAGCATAATCGGGGCGATGGCCAGTCTGGAGATGCGGACGCACAGAAGCCGATACATTCGATCATGGTCTTGCTGAAAGAGGCCTTGAAGGAGCCGTCGAACAAGTGGTTCATGGTGCTCGACGACGCGTGCCTGCCAATGGTGGCCTTTGACACCTTTTTCAAGCACATGGCCCTGCATCCCACCAAGTCCATCTTCGATTTCCACCCCGAAAAGGTGCACAGAGACATGCTCAGTGTCCTGCAGTTCGTCACAGGGGTGCCGGCGTTGGTACGAGACGCCATCAACAACAACGACCTAGTGGCACACTCGCCTATCGGCACAATGCTCGTACGCCGAGACGCAGAGATGCTTGCCAACGCTCCGAGTGCGGTGCTGCGCGAGTGGGAGCGTGCGTTGAGCAGCGGCCCTCTGCAGGATGCCCTTTTTTCACCGCACGGCGCCCAGTACTTTGGTAACTGCCTACAGCTGGAGCCCACGGAGCAGGAGGCGACGCTGCCGCTGGAGGACGCGAGCGACTTGATCGAGGACTTTTTTGGCGGGGTTGCGGTGGCGGCAGACGAGCCGGCACGCGCGTCCCAGCCTGGCCAGCGAGAGCATTCCCAGGGCAGGACCAGTGTGCCGGGGGCGGGCAGTTTGCAGGCGCCACAGTCTCTGTGGCGGAGCCTGTGCCTGTCAGTGGACGAGCTCTTTCTGTTCGCCCTCCTGCGGCACCTCAGCCGCTTGAAGCACGGCGAGCCGCAGGCGCATAAGGAGGTAGTCCGTGTGTAGCATGTGTCTGTATCAGTGTGTGTGTGTGTGCGTTGCGCTGACCCGTCCTCTTGCCGCAGCACAAGCTCGTATACTCGCGATGCTGCCTCGCCATGGGCAACTGCGAGTGCTCGCTCTCGCGGCCCCTCCGCCCAGCCACTTATGCCTCGCTCCCGAAAGAGTTTGTGTCCGGGTGCATCGACCGCGAGTCCATGTTCGGCCGCAACTTTGACACCTTGTTCGGGGTCAAGCTCCAGGACGTCGAGGTGCGACGTTTGCTAGATATGTGGCTGTATGTACATATGTACAGAGAGAGAGAGGACCGCAATGCACGACCTTACACGCAGTGCGCGTAGGTGCGTGCGAGAGTTCTCGCATGGTGATGCTCTGTGGTGGTGTGCGGCATGCCTTGCCAGATGCTCTGGTCCGTCGACGAGCAACCAGAAAGGAAGGCTCAGATGGCGCAAGAAATCGCGACTCGGTGGGTGCCCTGTCGTTTGTCGCAGATGCTTCCGGCCGCCTCGCACGCCACCGCCGCCACGGATCCCGGGCTGTACAAGCATCCGGACAGGGCGGGGGGTTCCGCTGCGGAGGGTGTGGGGCATCCTACGCCGCTGGGAGCAGGGGGGGGGCCTGCAGGTGACGGGAAGGTGCCAACGCAGAGCAAGTATTTGTCGCGGCATGACGTCGGTAGATGGGTAATCATCAACAAGACGTTGAAGAAGGACGCAGGGAGCAAAGGTGAGCGCGACGGCACTGCGCACACCACGCCCCCGTAGCCTGCACATTTGAATCCAGGCACCTGCTCACAGATGCATACGCACCCCCCTCTCACTACCCTTTCCGTCTCCGCCTCTCTCTGCATGCACGTGCAGGACCCAACACGGTGCACGCCAAGCTTCGCAAGCACCTGTGCAGGCAGCAATTCAGAGTGCAAATCCACCCTAGTCAGAGTGACCGCGACCTCCTCGAACTCGACTTTTCACGCCTGGACTACATGCTCGTCGCAACACACCCGCCTGCCGCACAGATTGGGCCACCGTTCGCCAATCCGGGTGTGCAGGGGCCTACGCTGGTGGGGGGGTGGCCGCTTGGCGAGGGGGTGGCTACAGCGCGAGCAAGTGGAAGCGGTGGCGGCGAGAGTGCCGCAGCCAAAGCTCAGGCAGCCCCTATCGAATTCAATAAGAATCTTGACATTGATGGGTTCAGGCAGTATGCGGAGCACGTGGCGGGCGTGACGATGAAGAGCACGGCGCTGCACAGGCTCTATGACCTCTTCCAGCGCATCCACCGCGCCGACGCGCCCGTTCAGGACCGGCAGATGCACCAGAAGCCAGAAAACAATTGTGTCCTGGGCTTCAGTCAACTTGAGGTGAAGCAGCCAGAGTTCAACAATGAAATCCGCGAGCTTGTCAAGACCAACAAACTCTGGCACGGACTGAGCGGCAGCCGCGAGCTCAAGAAGCCCACTTGGGTGGTCTACGAGCTGCTGCGCCAGATTGGGGTGCGCCCGCGGAAGCACTCCCGCGGCCCTAAGGAGCATGATCCTGACCCGAAAGATTTCATCTATGCCACCCGCTATATCTTCTGCAAGGACACCTTGCTCAATAATCGCTACCGCCTTGAGGTGCGTTGTTGCACCCTAACAGCACCACAACACCACTTACACACACACCCTATTCGCAGATGCCGTAGTTGTGCATGTGTGTGTGTGTTTCCCGATACCGTCACTTGACCGTCAAACCCAACCCGAACCCTACAGGTGGACGGCATTGCCAAGGGCCGACACGGAAAGAAACCAAAGCCTGTGCATCACACAGATGGCCTGCACTTGGACTTCGGCGCCGCGGGCGGCGGGCTAGAGCTTTTCGAATTGGGGGCGTCATCGGGAGCTGTCGATGGCCCCAAGGGAGGGGGGTATGCGGACGCGACAGGGGCAATGCACGAGGGCGCACGCAACTTGGCACACCAGGCGAAAATCCGCGAGGCGCAGGAGTACTTGCGCCAACTGAACGCGCAGAAGCAGCAGCAGCGCCTCGGCCTAGCACACCCCCCCCAACCGCAATACCAACCACAGCCGCCGCCGCCGCCGCCCGCGCCCGCGCCCGCGCCCCTGCAGGGTGTTTCGTCGCCGAAAAAGCGCGGGTTCGCGGAGATGGCCAAGGGCGACTCACGGGATTGCGCCCTGCCTGCTTCGGTGCAACAGGCGCCGCTCTGCGTGACGGAGGGAGGACAAGAGCTACCCGGGGAGTCCGTCACGCTCCAGGCCGATGGCGCGAGGTGCGCGCTGTCGGCGGCAGCAGACAGTTGTGTATCCGAGGAAAAGAGCGGGCAGAAGACGCTGCCCACGCCGCGATGTGCGACGCCATCTGTCACGGCCTTGTCTGTTCTGGATGCCCCAGGTGCGAAAGGTGTTGCCCGTGTCGAGCAAAGCGAGTGTGTCGGCATATGCGGGGGCACGCACATTTACATGCACGCACGCACACGCACACTGTAGTAGCGATGGGCCCCAGCGTAGCAGCAGCCGACCCAAGAGCCGCGGCTGTAGCGAAGACGGCAACTCAAGTCGGCGCCTCCAGCTTGCCACTGGCGCAAGTACATCCGCAACCGCAAGTCGGTAGTGCCCCGGTACAAGACAAGACCATAAGATTTTAATGCCAGATCCAACACACAGACACGCCACAGAATGCCAATATTGTGATACCCGCCTGCCGCTCATACATGATGTCACAGGAAACAACGGCGCCACCAAAGCTGGATGTGCAGAATTCCTGGAAGGATGGCGGCTTATTCCCCCTTGCTACCCCAATAAGCCCCCTCTTCGTCGTCAGCACAACAGACGCGTCGAGTGAGCAGGCTATGTCTGCAGAGGCGACGAATGTTGCGGCTGGAATGGCTGTGCTGAGTCAAGGCAAGGATTTCCACTCGTTCATCAGGTGTGTGTGTGCAGGTCTCGCTTACGTGCACGTCGAGATATGCGTCGTGCAGTGTGTCTGTGCTTGCCACATTAGACTGACCCGCACACCTTTCTGCGCTTGCCCGCCCCGCATTCATTCTCATTCTCGCTCTGTTCCCGCGCAACCGTGGGCATGTGCGTCCCTCAGCAAGTCGCTTGAGGAACTGAGGAAGCAGGGGCGCAACGACAGCAGCACCAGCAGCCGCAAGAACGGCAGCGCCAGCGACGCCCCCCCGCTGCCCCCGAACGCTCCGCAATCTCCTGGCGGTACATGTCCTGCCCACGCACTCGCGCGTGTCGTGCGCATGTCCGTATGCCCTACGTGCCCCTACGCCTGCACTGTGTGACCCTTGTGCCTGGGGTTGCGGGGCAGGGTCCACTGCCACCGCGCGAGGTGCCGCCGCGTCAACTGCTACGAATGCGCCCGACAGCGCGGGCAGTGAGCACGGCGAGGCAGCTGCTACGCACACGCCAAAGCCGCCAAAGCATACACGGGTGCAGGAACAGACGTCGACAAAGGCGTCAGAGGTGCCGCTCGAGCAGCTCGTGCATATTGTCCCGGGCCCGCCGCCACAGCAAGAGCGGGTTGTCTGCATGTGTGTGTGTGTTCGTCTTGCCTATGTCGTACGCATGATGTCAATGACACGTAAACCCACGTGCGCAGGGTGCTGTGGAGGCGAGTGCTCTGAGCGGCATGCGAGCTGCTGCGGTGCCGACTGCCGTCGACCCACAGCACATCTCTCATACGGCGCCACCCCAACCGGCGTCAGTTGCGCCAAATGAAGACGCATGCCTGGGAGCGCTCAACAAAATCCGCAAACTCACGCACGCTTCAGCGGACGGCAGGGGCAACAATGCGGGCGCGCCGGAAGAGGATGCGGGCGCAGCTGACGAGGAGGAGGAGGACGCAAATGCACAGCAGATGGATCAAATGGTTGTGGCGTCCCTCCTTGAGCTCATGCATGCTGGCTCAGCGCCTGGGAGGTCGAAGAAGCGGTCGCGAGACCCGGCCTCGGGAGGCGGTGGAAGCGTCCGGAAGAAGACGTCTGGCAAAAAACGGGCTCAGAGCCAAGGCAAAGGCAAATCTCCCCTGGTGGCGGCCGAGGGCTCCGGCTTTCACCCGTCTATGCAGAAGCCGCAGTTTGATGTGGCCAGCAGCGGCCCTGATGCGGCGGGCGGGGGGCCGAGGGCCGACGACGCGGCCAGCGCGGAGCTTGCTGCACAGGGTGAGCGCGGCGCGGGATCTGTGCATCCCTCGCCCACGGACACGGACGCGGTGATGCAGGAGTTGCGAAAGGCGGAGGCGGCGGGCGAGATCAACCCCAACTCCTCGAAGCGTCTCAAGGTGCTGCACCACCTGCTGCACAGCTGCTACCAAGAGGGCTTGCTCACCTATGAGACTCCTAGTCAGGACCCGAGTAGCGCCAGGCTCTCGCCTGAAGCCTGCATTCTAGGCTGGTCAAAGCTGCTGGTCAAGCAGCCCCAGGAGCTCAACCGTAGAGTCCGCAAAATGGTCGAGGAGGACCAGGGCGGCATATGGAAGAAGGCAAACGGCAAGTACAACCAGACGCTGAAGAATCCTACGTGGGGCGTGTACGACCTGTTCCGCAAAATTGGCGTGAAACCGCGTTTTCGCGGCCCTGCTCCAGGCGAACCCGGCAAAAAAGACATGTTTTACTACAACGAGTGGGAGTTCAAGAACGACGAATCCTTCAGAAATGCGCGCGCGCGTCTCGCCAAAGGCTTCAGCTACTGCCCTGAAAAGGGCAGCCGAGCCCGCAAGCGAGCGCGAAAGCAAGACCTCTCTTAGACACATGCGAGAGCCTGCGCGCTGCAGCCTGCCGTGCGAAACCAGTGCACACGAGGACTTGCTTGGATCTTTGGCACAGTAGGTTCAGAGACGCATCGTAAAATGTCGCGTGGCAGGGGCGCACACATACTAGCGTATACACACGCATACATCTTGAATGCTTTTTGCGCGCCTGCCGAAGGCGACCACGGCGTAAAGACATGCTTGACGACAGAAAGTGGGAGTTCGAGAGGGACGCATGCTTCAAAAACGCGCGCCTATGCCTGGGGCAAGCGGGAGCATGTGCTCAACCGGCAGCGCGGCCTTGGAATCTGACATGAGCCTGCCGATGTGATCCGGGAGCGGCTTGTGCTTTGGAGTTTGTATGCGAGCAGTAAACAACTTATGCTCCAAGCCAAAGCACGCCCCGCCCCACACAGAGTATGCGACTGGAACGCAGGCGAGCACACGAACACACTGCACCCCGGCTTTTGTAAACAACTTATGCTCCAAGCCAAAGCACGCCCCCGCCCCACAGAGAGTATGCGACTGGAACGCAGGCCAGCACGCGGACACACTGCGCCCCCGCTTGTGCGTCATACGTGGGGCTCGCCACGCAAGGATCCGTGTATAGAGAGTTGTGGTGGTATTTGTCTTTCGGCAGGTAGTCAAACTCCTGGGCCTGTTGTAGATACATCTGCATAAACCTATGCTCGTGCGCGCGCAGGCGGCGGGCCTGGGCTTCCGTCGCCGGCATGGAGTTGGCGCACAGGAACACGGCCGCCAGCATGTCGTACGGGCGGTGCTTGGTGTGCGAGAGCCCGGCCGCGAGCGGCTGAGCGTTCACGCACTGCAGGCGCGTGAGGTAGCACGCGGGGGCCGCGGCGTCGTCGTGTGGCGTTTCTGGCCAGTACGTGATTTCGACCTCGGTAAACAGCCAGTCGAGCACCTGGAGCACGTGCTCGAGCTCAAGCGGAGGGTCCGCGAGCGGCGTCCCGTTACAGTACGCAACCTCCTGCCCGGGCACACGCGCCTTGGGCCCCCCGGTCCACGACCGCAGCGCAGGCACTTGTTCTTCAGCGGGGCGTTGTGCTACACACACGCGGTAAAACAGGTGCGAAATCACCTCCATTGGCTTCGCTCGCATCAAGTTGTAGCGCTCGAGGTACCCGCTCGGGCGCGAGCGCGGCATGCCGGGCGGAGACGCGTGTAGAGGGCTTATATAGAACTGTACACACTCTAGAAAGCCAGCGCGGGGCGCATGAAGGCATTTATTACGTTAAGGTGTTTCAATAGAACGCAAGGGCGCACACCCATGCTGCAGCCGCGTGCGCGTGCGAGATACACTACACGAAACTCACGGGTAAATGTCATAATACAACTTAAGAGCGTACGTGCAGTCTGAAAAGTGCTTGTGCGCTTCCCTCGACAAAGATGGGGAGGACAAGTCGACAAACTTCAGCGACGAGCACTGATCAAGCGCAGCGGTCAAAGCCCTCGCGCTTGCCTGGTTGATGATGTTGTGCGAAAGAATGAAGGTGTGCAAGCCGGAAAAGCACGGAAGTAGACTCGCAATTTCGCGTACTCCGGATTCACCGATTTGGTTATCGCCGATGTCGAGCGATACGAGCTCTGGGTAAGACGAGAGCGTCTGCATAACCTTGCCTGCTCCCTTGTCGCCTAAATTATTGTCGTACAAATCAAGCTTCCGGGGGCGACAGTGACGGCCCATCGCAACGACGAGCTCACGCGTCTGTTCTGGTCCGATTTTACAGTGCCGCAGCCCGACAGACTCCAGCAATGTGAAACTTTTGAGCGCCTCTGTCAGTGCCTTACCCCCCTGTTCCCCAATCTTGTTGTTGTTCAGTTCTAGCCTGCGCAAGTTTCCCGTGGGGATAGCAGAAAAAATGTCCCGTACATCCCCGGCGCAAAGACTAGCAGACGCGCAGTACAGGTTCCTGATCTCTGGCAAGTTTGGGAGTGCCCGTGCTAGCGCTTGCGCGCCGAGCGAACCCAGCTTGTTGGAGCCTAGTGCCAACGTCTCCAATTGTGTCAAACCATGCATCGCTTCAAACAGTGTACAAGCGTGTGCGGGTTGCATGTGACAACCATGAATATTAAAGCTCTTAAGCTGAGATAGTTGGGAAAGCGCCGACGCCAAGGCCTCTAGGTTCCAGTTGTCTGTCATCACATTTTTTAACGTCAACGTCTGCAATAAAGGCACCGAATACAACGCCGTCGCCAGGGCGTCGAATCCAGCTTGAGGTAGTGTGGTGTAGTCGAATGCCAACGTGTGCAAGTTCTGGCTGCTTTCTATGAAGCCCACCAGGTTCTGCATGTCCTGATCTGAAAACTCACACCACGCGATGCCCAGTGACGCCAGTGACGCGAACGTAGAACTCACGGCATCGCCTTGTGCTGCAAAGTATTTTGTCGCCTGCCCCCCCAAGTGCAAGTTGGTTATATTTTTGCACTCTTGGAGGCTGGCAAAAACCTCGGAAAGCTGTGCAGAACTGCACGCTGTGTTCTCTAAACGCAGTGCTTGTAGAGTTCCTGCCGCGTTCTTCAACAGAGTGGCCAGGCTTGAAATCATGCTTGGCTCGATGTAAGCGTATATGGACAGCTTCGAAAGCATGAAGGGTAAGTGATTTGCCTGCCGCGGCTCCGTCGTCTGCAGATTCAGGCCCGCAATCATGCCAGCGTAAGGGACCCCCCGTGCAAACGTGAGCTCTGCTCGGAATGGCATTTGCCGCCCAAGGTTACGGGCATCCTTACAGGTCATGCAAAAACGTAACCAATGCGCGAATTGGCCGCCAAAGGCGTCGCTTAGGATTCCTCCGTCTAATAGATTGAAAGCTGTTAGGAGAGGGGGCTGTGCAGGGGGCATCGTGCCGCGGGCAGCGAGTGGGTACATGTGAGAGCAAAGTGCTTTTATAGTCTGGCAGCACCAAACATGTCTCAAAATAATGACAGAGGCTATGCACGAGAGAAACTCCTCCGAAGTCTCGTATGGTGCTTCAAGTGCGCGAGGCGCGTTAAAGTCTTCGCCGCATAAAACGTACTAGAGAATGCGACAAAGGGCCCGTCGTCAAAGATGCGGAAAAAGACGACATAGTTCAGCACTGCGCGCCCAATGGGTGCCCATAATCCGCAAGCTGCGCCCTGACGTCCCGTGCGCTCGCGTGCCCGTCGCCGAGCGTGTCCACCAGCTGCTGGTGCAGGGCGCACAGCAGGGACACCGCCTCCGGCGTGCGCGCCTGCATTTCAGACGTCAGCATCTCTGACGCGACAAACAAATGCATCTGCACCAAGCCGCAAGCAAACGCGGCTGCTCGCACCTGCTCGTGCATGCAGTGCGCAAGGTTGGCCGTCGTCACAAACAGCGCCGGATCGTGCGCCCCGCCGCCCTCCGCTTGCACCTCGCGCACACGCGTTAGCACGGCCTCGGCCTCCGCAAACCTACCGCAGGGCGTTCAACAGCAAGTCGGGTTGGCTGTCGCGACTGCGTAGACGCGCGCTCGCATACGGTGCGCAAAACCGGCCGTGGTGACAAACGGCGCCTGCCGCGCACGCACGCACACACGCACACACGCACACACGCACACACGGACTCACACGCACGGTAAACATGCCGGCGCGCATGAGCACAAAGCCCAGCACGCCCTGTGTGGACGACGTAGTAGCGTGCCGCGCACACACGCACACACGCACACACGGACGCACGCGCACGGTAAACCTGCCGGCGCGCATGAGCACAAAGCCCAGCATGCCCTGTGTGGACAGCGTAGTAGCGTGCCGCGCCCCGTACAGCTCGCGCTCAGCGTCCTGCAGCCGCCGGTAGAGTGCCTCCGACTCGCCGAGGCGCCCCAGCTCTCGGAGTGCAAACGCCAGGTCGCTCTGCATCGCCAGCGCGTTCTCGCTACTGGCGCCAGAGACACGCTCGAACGCGCGCGCGAGTGGGTGTAGCCACCGGAGCGCCTCCGCATACTTGCCCCGACAAAGGAGCGCGGCAGCACGCTTGTGCGCCAGCAACAGCACGTCCTGGTCCTCGCAGAGCTCCAAGTCCATGTCAAGAATCTCGGCGCCCTGCAAAAGGTCCTCCGTCTTCGCCGGCTGGCGCAGGGACTGGTACGCCGTGCACAGCTGCGTGTACAGGTCGCAGGTGACGCCGTGCTTGGGCCCAAACACGCGCCGCGCGTCGGGCACAAGCTGCTCGAGCAGCTGGCACGCCTCCTGCGTCTTGCCGCCATGCTCAAGCACTTCCGCCAGGTCCAGGCGGAGCAAAATGCTGCTGCCCTCGTCGCGATGCTTGTGCGGACGCTCCAGATCCATGGCCCGCGCGGCGCGCATCATGCGCTCGCTCTCCTCCTGGCGCCCGAGCTTCATGTGCACCTTGGCGATCGCGCGCCTCGCCCACAACGCGAGATGCAGGGGCACGCCGTCGGCGCTGTCGAGCAGCCGCAGCGGCGGCTGCAGCGCGCGCTCCGCTTCCACACGCTGCTCAAGGTTGGCATGCGCGGTCGCAAGAAGCACCGGGCACCTGATGTGCCAGTCGAAGCTCGCGGCTCCCATAGGCACACGCTCCGCAACCCGGCACAGCTCCTGCAGCACCTCCAGCGCCCTGGCGTCCTCCAAGTCGAAGAAATGCATGTCCGCATAGCACAGTTTCAGCACCAGCCTGTCCGGGTCTTCAGGCGGGCGGGCGGCGGTCGCCGTGTCGAGGGCGCCGAGCAGCAGCCGCGCGAGCTCCCCAGTGTACGAAACCCGGCAGGTGCTGCAAGCACGGTAGTCGAACGTCGAGTGTACAGTGTCGAGACGGGTGCGTGCATATGTGACAACGCAGCTGGCGTGTGCAGACTCACTGTCCCCGCGGCAGCCGCACTTGCGCTCCAGCAGCCGCTCGTCCGCGGCGTCGCCGTAGCAGATGTAGCAGCGTGCCATCGGTAGGGGCATGAGTGCAAATTTTCGGACCTGAGTCTCGGGCTCTTTTATTACACTTTTCCGCTAAAAGCGGCGTGCATCTATTTCCGGCCAAATCGAATCACAAGTTTTTTACCACACGAGCATGCAACTACACCTAGACACTTGCGGGCAATCCCAGGGTGCTCAAGGGCGCGCCTCACGGGCCTGGCCGTGAGCGTAGGTGCACCGCTGCAACTCCGTGCGCAGGCGCCCCGAGTACTGAAGCTTGGTGAGCCCGAGGCCCTCCGGAGCGGGTTGCGTGAAAAAATTACAATCCCCCTCCTCAAACTTCTGCAGCAGGGTCGCGCCGTCAACGCTCCCGTCGCGCACCGCGTCTGCCCGGAAGCCCACCCCCTCAAAGAATTCCGCCACCTGTCGTACGCCCCACGAGCGCATGGGGTTGATGTGCGTCTGCGCCTGCGAGCACATCGAGCGGCTGTCTTCGGGCTTGATGTCCGTGCTTGCCGACAAGCTGGGCGACACGGGTGGTCCGGTCATGCTCGAGCACTCGTCGTCAAAGGGCTCGCAAGTTGCGTTTGCAAACGCATAGCGCGAATGGTCGTTTTGGCGCAGAGAGCAAAGGGTCGGCAGGGTAGGAGAGCTCGAAAAGTCGAATCCGATCAAATCATCCTCCTTGCTTTTCGGCACAGGCTCCTCGCACCAAAGCCACGGAAGCGGTCTGAATCCCGTGGTCTGGCATAGAGATGGTACGCTGCGCTGGCGCTCGTCCAAGGGTTCTTCTATGGCGCGCTCGACCGGCTGCGAGGGCAATCCAGCGGGGCAGGGCGGTGCCTTGGCCGCAGCTACGCCCCGCTTTCCGCGGGTCTTGGCAGCCTTGGCATCGGCGCACGCACTTGCCGCTCTCGCAGGAACGGGCGCCCCGCCAGTCGTCGCTGCCTCGGGCCCGGAAGACAGTGCCACAAGCGCGCCGCGAGTCTTCGCCGTGTTGCATCCAGCGGTGTACGCCGCGACGACTGCAGCAGGCCTGCCGCGCGCGGTCGTGTCCAGGGTCTCTACATCCGCCTGCACTTGCCCCCGGATGCGGTAGAGCTTTTGCTCGCTGTCGTCCAGCGCAAACTCGCAGGGGACCGCGCGGAGGACCTGATCAATGTCGCCCTTCATCGGCGGCCACTTGAAAGTTGGCAGCGTGCATGTGAACGCGCGCACCTTTTCAAAGGACCACTCTGTGCACATCTGATAGTCCAGAGCCTGTGCGACACACTCCACAAACGCGGTGTTGCGGGCGGCGACAGCGCGAATGACGAAGCCCTCTGTGCGCAGCTTGCCAGCGTCGGAGAGAGCCAACATTCGCTTCGCTTCCTCGAATGTGTCGAAGCGCACAAACCGCACCCCAGGGCTCTCACGCTTCGGGTCGTACACCGCGATGCCGCCTAGTGGACTGCACATCACCTGGCTCACGTACTGGTAGAGCCTGGCGGCCGTCCACGGTGGCGTGTAGACACAGACTGAAAAGCGAGGCTTGTCGAGCACCAGCTCACTCTTCCTGGCCACCTGTACATGAGCACGGTCAGGCGATGTGCACCGAGACGCCGGCGCACGCAGGGCGCCCGTAAGCACTCGCAGCTCGACATGCACCAAGACGCCAGCGCACGCGGAACAGCGGCAAGCACTCGCAGCGTGCGACTTGTACCGAGAGGCGTGCACAGACAGAGCACAGCAGCAAGCACACGCAGCGCGCAAAAAGCACGGCGCCAGGCACCTGGTGGTGCTCGCTAATTTTCGGAAAGGTCTGCAGCATAAACTGCACGACGCCGTCCAGCGCGTTCCCGGCTTCCAGCGGCGTCCGGAAGTTGCAGTACAATAACGAGCGCACCGTCTCCTTGTCCGCGCAGTCCGCGTGCACCGCCACGCCCAGCGCATTCGTGAACCTTGCGACAAAGCCCTTGACCGCCAGCACCTCGTGCCGCTGGAGGCCCTTGACAACGATCGTCTGCTCCGGGGGCACGTAGCGTGTGTGCAGGGGCATCCTGCAGCGAAATCGCAGCAGGCTTTTGCCGGCCGTGCTTTTATCGAAATTTGAGTTCGCGGTGCTAAAAGCGGAATCGCTAAATCTGGCAATTTGGCTCAGGGTTGCTTTTCAGCAGGCCTTTTGTCCGTGGTTGTGCTGGAATTTGAGTTCGCAGTGCTAAAAGCGGAATCGCTAAATCTGGCAATTTGGCTCGCGTTGCTATTATAAAATCGATAACGGGAGTCTGCGTGGTGGACACACGCAACTTTATTACACAGGCACGGCACATCGCACTGCGCCTTGTAGTGGTGTTCCCGTCTCCCCCACGTGCGCACTGCCTCTTGTGCCCTTACACAGGCACGGCACATCGCACTGCGCCTTGTAGTGGTGTTCCCGTCTCCCCCACGTGCGCACTGCCTCTTGTGCCCGTCTGCTCGCCCTTTGCGGCAGCAGCGGCGGCTGTGGGGGAGTGTGTGTTTGCGTGAGTGTGCGTTTGCGTACAGGTGCTTGCGCGGGCGGTGCGTGTGGCACACTACGCAGGGGCAGGACTGCCCGAAAAGCGTGGACACAGGCTGTTGCAGGAGGAGGGTTCACATGCCGCCTAACGTTTGGACTGCGCTACAGGTACAGCAAGGCATGTCGCAGGCGCTCAAGATCTGGAGCGTTGGGTCGTTGAGGGTGGGCGACCTTAAAGAAGACGTCGAAGATATCACCAGTCGCCTTCCGCATGTCTGGACTCCGATCGTCCTGGTTCTAGGCGCGAACCATGCGTACGATGTGGAGGAGGCTTTTCACCAGGACAGGCACTACCTGCGTTGCGTGCGGGCGTACCAGAACTACGAGTTTGAGACGATGTTCGGCTTTTCAAGGGACTGTGCGGATTACGTGCACCACAAAATCATCGTGGTCAAGGGCCATACGTAGGTTACGAGCGTGTGATGTACCTGGCTAGCAGCCGAGAAGAGTGGAAGGCATGCACGGCAAGAGTGTGCATGGGCGAGCATAAGGTCACCGCACCAGTTTATTGATGCCTAACAATATAGATGTACGCAAGTACAACCTGAACCGAGGCGCACAGCCTCCTCGCGGGCCTCATAAGCGCGTAGATTGCAAACCAGGCACGCGAGTCCAACCTGCGCCCACTACTCCAAGCAAGCGCTCCTGCCTACAAGTCCATCTTGATGGTCGGGCGCCTGTGCCGGTGCACGCGTGTTGAGGTAGCACCTGCGCCGCCCGCGGCGTGCTCCTCCTCAGCTAGACTAGCGTCTCGTACGTAGCACTGGTCCGGGTGCGACTCGAACTCGGGCGTGGGCAGCACGTAGATCAACACAGGGCCGGCTTCGGGCTTGCATTTCGGACGCAGGAACTTGGACACATAGGAACGTCCTTCAACATCAATCTCTTCCCCCGCGTTCATAAAACGCACCTTGCTCATGTCCAGACCCTTGCGCGTGCAAAAGTCCCGGGCATATTTGTCAAGAGTTTCCTGTATCCAGCATGTATAGTGCTTAAAGGTCTCCTCGACCAAGCCCTCGGCGCCGAGGATGCAGACGTCCAGGCGCTTGATGTGCCTGTAATCCACCTGCGGCGAAGGCTCGGGGACATTATACAACACGCGAATCACGTCATGCTCTTCCATCGCCAGCGCGTGCGGCGTGTTCCAGGGGTACACGCGGTTGTCCGCAAACGGCACGCCCCCGTACTGGAACTCCATCATGAGGGGATATGACTTGACTTGCTTGTAAGCTTCGATCGCGGCGTGTAGCTTGTCACACATGTTCATGCGGCAGTAAACGCGCGTCTGCGGGTCGCTCGCGTCTTCGACGCAGATGACAATCTTTGGGCCCCCGTGCACTTCGTCGTAGAAGCCCTGCGCCTCCTCCAGCATCTTGCGTGCGTACGCCTTGACGTCGTCCTCCGTCTGGTACCGCGCGTCCGCCGCCCCCCACGCACCGTCCACCACGCTGGCCTCGGTGCGCGCGGCAGGCACCACGTCCCCGCGGAAGCATGCGAGCTCGAGCGCCGCGGTCTCGTACTCCTGCGCGAGCTGCCTCCAGATGGGCACGCCGTCAAAGCGTGCGCGCGTGCTGAGGGCCATGCTGCTCTTGGATTTTCTGGTTGCGTTGGCTTTTATTCAGTTAGCGCTCAAATTTCACGAAAATAGCGCCTCTGATGCAGGTGCACAGATTGGCCTATACGTGTCCGAGCAGCCCGCGCGCCTGCCACACGCCGAGGTGGCGAAAAGGCCCAGCGCTGGCATCAGTGCGCGCGCGCCGGCACCGGGCGCAGCTGCGCGAGCGGCACGCGCGCCTGCCGCACGCCGAGGTGCTCCAGAAGCCCCACAAGCGCGTCCGCGCCGACCGCGCCCGTGCGCTCGAGCTCGACCAAGATGCGCGCGGCCTCGAGCACGCCCGTGCGGAACCGCCGCAGCTCCTGCTCGGCGAGCAACACCTGCTGCGCGTGCGCGGAGACCTGCAGCTGCGTGCGCTCGAGCGCGCGGCGCTGCGTGGCGGCTTGTGCCTGCAGCTGCACCATGGTCTGCAGCGACAGGTCGCGGCCGGTGTGCAGCCGGCAGTCGCGCTCCTCCCCGAGCCGCGCGCGCATGAGCGTGAAAAAGCGGTAAAAGTCGCGGTTGCGCGGGCTGCACAGCGTGCCGAGGCGCTTGCCCTGCCCGAGGCGCTCGATGCGGTCCAGCAGCGCGACGGTGCCCGCGTCCATGTAGCTCTCAAAGCGCGAGACCCCGCCCGAGATGCCGAGGCACTCGACAAAGCCCTCGAGCCACGCCTCGAGCTCCGGGGGGCTCGGCGCGCTCGCCACAAAGTCGCTGCGCACGAGCAGAAACGCCTCGAAGAAGCTCGGGCGTGTCTCTCCGGCGAAGAGCACGCGCGGGCGCAGCGCGCGCTGCAGCAGCCCCAGCACGGCGTCGCGCGCTTTGCTGCTCCGCACAAAGCCCCACACCGCAAAGCCCGTCTCGCTCGGCGTGTACGTGCTGGGCCCGCGCGCGCGCCGCGCCCACGCGCGCTTGTTGCTGCAAAAGAGGCCCCGCAGCGCCGCGTGCTGGGTGTGGTCGAGGGGCAGCGCGCGCGCGCAGTGGGCGAGTGTGCTGTCCAACGCCCCGCCCGAGCCGCGCTCGTGCCAGAGCAGCAGCGGCGAGGGTTTGGACTCGGGCTCGGGCCCCGGCGGGATGCATGGCTGCATGTGTGCGCGGATGCGGATAAGATGTGCTAGCATCCTTTGCCTTTGTGTTTATTTTTTTACTTTTTTGGCAAAATACTAGGGGTTCTGAGGGTCTGGATCATAGCTGTCAACAGAGCTCCACTCAAGCCCAGGGCTCGACTCGAAGGTCGATTGCTTTGACGCAAAGCTTTGTTCACCATACACCTCCAAGGCAACGCATGCTGACTCTGGCATGAAAGATTCATCATCAGAGTCATCCGAGCAAAACACAGGAAAATCACGCCAAGTAAAAGCCGCCAGATCCACACTCGGCACATCTGAGCACTCAGACAACTCAGTCTGGATCTCAAGGTCTGTGCAATCACTGTGTGCACTGCTGGGCACAGCGCGCGCAGTTCGAACCGACCTCCGTGCGAGCTCTGCATCTACCTCATCGTCAGACACGGCTGGAATTTTATCACACGTGTTCAGCGCTGTGTCCAGCAAGGCATCAATTCGCGTGGATAACGCCTGCTGGCCTTTCCGTATGTCCTCGTCCAGGCCACACTTGTCCTTTGACGAAGGCTCAGATGTTGCTAGCATGGACACTATCACAAGAGCAAAAACAACCTCGGGCAACATGCCACGGTCGTAAATCGGGTTGGGTGTGCTCGATGGCATCGTCCTTTTATACACTGCACCTATGTTCGACAACGCCCAAATGGTTCAGATGTCTTCGAGCGAGTATTTGGTACTCTAAGCCACAAAAATCTATACAGAGCATAACATGTGCGCGTCAAGACGGCGAGAGCCTCTGTGCGCGCCAGTAGAGCGTGCAAATGCCTGTCGGCTTGGCTAAACCTCAGCAGCGGTGCTGCTCCACGTGCCTACAGATCGCCAGCATGCTGACAGAGCTTGCACACGCACCCGCACACGCGCGGCTAAAACAGCCAGAGGTTCTCCACGCGCACCGGCTGCGCCGGGCGTCAGGTTGGCCTCCGCGCGCAGCAGCACGCGCTCGTACGTGCCTACAGATCGCAAGCATGCTGTCAGAGCTTGCGCACGCGGCTAAAACAGCCAGAGGTTCTCCACGCGCACCGGCTGCGCCGGGCGCCCCGCGCGCGCCTCCTCGGCGCGCGTCAGGTTGGCCTCCGCGCGCAGCAGCACGCGCTCGTACGTGCGCGGGA
>Ga0209666_1001435_pt1 | contig 18265 bp, 17 predicted proteins | sample SaaInlV_125m_DNA_FD_184679 | JGI IMG/M metagenome (GOLD analysis project Ga0209666, IMG submission 184679) | Marine microbial communities from expanding oxygen minimum zones in the Saanich Inlet - Saanich Inlet SI037_S3LV_10m_DNA (SPAdes)... | ecosystem: Environmental > Aquatic > Marine >...
TTTTAAGATATTTAATGATTTCTTTATATTTATTATCTGTTAATAAATTATCTATTTTCTTATAACGTTCTCCTAATTCTTTTTTACTTATTATTGGATTTAGTAAGCGTTCTTTAAATAATCTACTACCAAAAGATGTATTACATTTATTTAAAATATCAATCAAAGGTTTATCATTATTATTTAAACTAATAATATTTAATTGTAACGTGCTATCATATTCTAAATTTAGATATTTATTAATTTCAAGGATTTCAGGTTTATAAATATCATTTAAGTTATCTGAATTATGATCATAAGCAAATTGTAATAAATAACAAAAAGATATTCTTGCCAAATTTAGATATTCTAAATTTAATAAATCAATAATTGATAATTGTGTTTTAATACTTTTATAAACCTTTTTTAAAATTTTTTCTTGATATTTAATATCTTTCATTACATCAATATACTCATAATCATTCCATAATTTATGAATTAATATATTATTTAAATTTAGATTAATAATAATTTCTTTCTTATCTGCTTTAGTTAAACTACAATCTGATAAAAAAACTATCTCACAAGGATTATAACTAATTATTAGTCTGTATACCTCATTATTTACTATATCTGTATCATCTTTTGTTGAACCTATTTCATATACATATGATTTACCCGTAGAAATATCTAAAAAAGATATACCAACTAGTAGTAAATTGTTTATTTTTTCATAATATATTGACATTAAATAATTTGTTTTTTTAGTATTACTATTAATATTCATTCCTGGACTTAATATTTCTGTTACTTTTCTTTCAGGATTTGGTGGTTCAGTTATTTGTTCTATCATAACTATAGTATAATTATTTTGTAATAATATATTCTGATATTTTGATATAGTATATAAAGGAAATCCAGCCATTAAAGGATTACTTGAATTTACTTCGCTAATTGATTTATTCTTTTTCGAAATTAAAATATTACAAATATCGGTGATTTTATATATTTCACTATCTGTATCTTCTGTAATTGAATATAACTCAAAAAAAGAACCTACCTGCATCAAAACTATTGTTTTATCTCCGTATTTACGTTTATACTCTTTAGTATAAAAAATATAATCATCGACTATCATTGTGATGGTATATATATATTATTGTTTAATTTTTATATAAAAAAACTACAGACAAAGATAAACTACTCTGGAAATATAATAGAACAGCGATTCCTCTTATAAAAGATTCTTGACAGATAGTCTTCTGTTGATATTATACTTTTGCCCATTTTGTATAAAATTGCTGATAGTTTTTTTACCTCTTTTAGAAAGAGTTTTTGAGCCCATCTTTCAGGGCTAATAAATATTTAATTTATTATTATCATTTTTTTATTTATTTTTTATTATTTTTATACAAATTAGGTTAATAAATTACATATATTAGTTCTTAAATCAGTCCAATATTTACTTTTATCAAAATTATAATTACCATTTTCATCAATAATATTTAAAACATCTAGTGTATCTGTATTGTAAATATGGCTTGATACCATATCTTTATATTTTTCATCTGTAATATTTTTCACATATTTTATACATTCATCAACTGATGAAAAATCATTAATATCTATATAACATTTTTTGTTAAATTGTTTTGCTACAGTTTTACTACAACCTTGATATATTGGTACTGAACATGAAGCAAAGGCATTCATAATTTTTTCTGTAACATATCCTTCTTTAATATTATTTTCAATTGCTAATATAAATTTAAATTTAGAATATTCTTCAATTGTATTAGTCGTTAAATGATTGCCTTCTATTTTTCTATGTTTTTCCTTATAATTACCATATACTGAACCTAATGCTTCAATCTTTTCATCTGGAAAAGCTTCACAAAATTTGTTAAAAATATTAACTCTATTATCACAATTAGCGTAAGCATTATTATTACTAACACAGAATGCTAAAAATTTACTTTTTTCGTTATTAAACATTCTTATATCTTTATTCCAATATTTAGAAACAACTATATAAGGAAAAAGACAAGATGTATTAGAGTTAGATACAAAAGAATTTAATTCTAAATAAGGTAAATTATTCATAATAATTTTATTTGGATAAGATTCTCCACTCCAATACATAATTTTCTTATTAATATTAACATTTTTATGATTAGATTTCCATTGATTTGTAAAATATAAATCAGCCTCATCACTATTATTTGTTATAACAAATTGATAGATTTCTTTACATAATTTTTGTAAAATATTAAGAATAAATAAACATTCGTCATAATGTACTGCCCAAATAAATATTTTTATAGTTTTCATTTACTAATCATTATAGAATTAACTTTAAATAAAAAATTTATTATATTTTTTTTTCTTATTATATTTTAGTATAAATAATATGGCGGCAGCAGTTGATCCAGTTGATAATTTAGTAATAAAGCTAAATAATTATAATTATTTTGAATCTCCCCCTGCTGGTAACCTTGCACAAAACTACTCAAGCTTAAATAGAGGGTGTCAAATATTAATTTCTATAGCAGATACATTTCATGATTTTAATCATGTAGATAATAAAAATTTGCCTAAAGGGCTGACTACAACATCAGGGCGTACTATATTAAGAGAATGGGCAAAACATATTATTGATAAAAATATATCGGACGACACGACAGGAACAGGAACAGCAGCAGCAGCAGCAGCAGCAGCAGCAGCAGCAGGAACAGCAGCAGCAGCAGCAGCAGCAGCAGCAGCAGCAGCAGCAGTAGCAGCAGCAGCAGCAGCAGCAGCCGCCGCGGTGACTAATGATGATATTAAAACAATAATGACACACGCTGAAATTTTTGTACTAAAATACTTATATTATAATGATGGAATTTTTTATACAAATTCTGAATATAATCCACAATATGTAATGCCCCCCCCCGGCGGCCACGGAGTCGCTGATGTTGCTTTTACGAATCCAGCTGATGTTATTGGAACAGATGGAAACAAGGATTTGGCCGCAGGGGTGAATCCTTACCATTTTATAGTTCATAGTTATCCATATGTGTGTACGATCAGAACTGATGATGAGGAGGGTATAGAAATAGATCAAGATTATTCTAAAACATCAGCATTGGCATTATATAAAATTCAAGATGAAATAAATAAAACTGATAATGCTAAAAAATGGCAAATGACTTTAAATCAACCTCACAATACGGGTTATATACCCTATGATCGAGAAATAGACAGTCTTGATGAAGCTCCCGGCGACGACCCACAAACACACAAATCTTTATGGTATTCGTGGGATCAGGGGGGAAATGAAAGAATTTTTAAGGATTTCGATTGTCAGGAGGTGACAGGGCCGGCAACAAATTGGTTTAGGTGGGAAGGTTTAGCAGGTCAGTATGATAGAAGTAAATCAGATTTAGATGTGGAACAAATGAAAAAAGCATTTTGTCAGGAGCCCCCACCCAACGGGCCTCAATGCGATTATTATGCGGGCGCGTGTCTGTCACTATCATTAGATGTTAGTTTAAATAATTATGAAAATGTTTTTGGAATAGATAGTATAAGACTTCAAGATGATAATTTTACATGGACGAAACTGAATGCGGCTGGAGACTATAATGTTGTAGTTCCTTATCATCTGCCAGAAAGACATCATTTAAAGAGATACTTAGCATTAGCTCTTGGACATGTACAAAATTTAACAAACGCGAACAGTAATGTAAGCAATATAAAAGATTTATTTAGAATTATATTTAATTATTCTCAACAGTTTGCAAAAATGTTTGATAAAGGATTATTTAAAAATCTAGATATTTTTCATAAAGTGTCTCGTAAAATTATAGGAATAAATTTTCAGAAGATTGCAGAAATATTTGGGATAAATTGGCCGCCGGCAGGACCCTCGCCTGCTGACTTGATACAAATATATTTTGCTACTATATCATTATTTACTGACTTTAAGAGAATTGGCGATTATTTACAGGCAAAAGAAATTAATCATTTGAGTCAATTGAAAGACCAAATAATTCCATTAGTTACAAATGACGCAATATTATCAGCAATATCTCATAAAATTTTTAATAATCATACAATATTACATAAAATGGAGACAACAGATAGATGTCCCTTATATATCCAAAAGTTACCATATGAGGAAGGTAAAAATATTAGTAGACATCCTACTGCCCACCCAGCAGCGTCCGCGTCCAATCAAGCACGTGCCACTGCGGCAAATTTTAATACGAAACGGCCGGTGCCCCCACCTGCAGCTCATCCGGCAACATTGAAATTTATGAGTATTAAAGAATTTTTGGATCATATTGAAACAACGGCAGGAGCCAATCTAACAGATATGATATGGGGAGGAAAAAAAAAGAGAAAGGATAGGATAACGACGCGACATAGAAGTTCAAATAGGCAGAAACCGGCGGGTGGAGTTGTCGGCTTGGGTGGCGGGGGGTCTGTAAGAAGAGGGGGAGGGCCCAAGCGGAGCAAAGAGGAGGGGGAGGAGTCCAGTGGCGTGGTGGTGGACAGGCGTCGTCGCCCGATTCAAAATATAGAAAGTCATGCACAAAAACACAGTTTTGATGAAATATATATTGATTTAAAATCAGAAATAAAAAAATTATTTGAAAATGGAAGTTTTATTCAAACAGATTATGACGATCAATACAATAATTTTTTAAGAGAGGATAAAAATCTTTATCCTCTCTTTCAAAAAAAAGACTCCGACTCCCAATATAATTATTATTATAATTTACTTAAGTCTTTTCTTAATATTCAGTTAAAAATATTAAAGGATGATACTTTTATATTAGACGATTTCATTACTCTTCCTCATGACATAGATAAACAGAGTATAATATTTTCTTTTATTATACATTATGAAATCAATAAAATGCGCGATCAGGACGAGAAACAGGATTATGAAAAGAATGACAAAAAAAATAGGAAGGAAAGTCCCCGACTTGCTGCAGAGAGTAGACCAGCAGAGCCAGCCTTCGACGATAAACTCTTCGATCAACCGTCTCAAGCGTTTCAACCGCCTTCACCCGCCGCCTCGAGAGGCCCCTCTTCTGTCAGCTCCACTCCTCCCCGTGAGCAGTCCGATGGCCCTAGTACCATTCCCTTCGAGTCCCAGGATGGTGGCTCTATAAAAACAGTAATGCATTTAGTTAAAATTGATAAGTTTAAAAAAAAAAATAAATTATTAAAAAAAGACAAAATTAAAAACAAAAAAGAAATTGAAAAAAATAATAAATTAATTCAAGAATTGAAAGAAAAACTAAAAAAAGAAAAAGCTAAGGAAAAAGCTATGGAAAAAGAAAAACTTAAAAAGGAAAAAGAAAAACTTAAAAAGGAAAAAGCTAAGGAAAAAGAAAAACTTAAAAAAGAAAAAGAAAAACTTAAAAAAGAAAAAGCTAAAGAAAAAGAAAAACTTAAAAAGGAAAAAGAAAAACTTAAAAAGGGAAAAGAAAAACCTAAGGGAAAAGAAAAACCTAAGGGAAAAGAAAAACCTAAGGGAAAAGAAAAACCTAAGGGAAAAGAAAAACCTAAGGGAAAAGAAAAACTTAAGGGAAAAGAAAAACCTAAGGGAAAAGAAAAACTTAATAATAAAAAACCGAAAGCAATTACTAAAAATATATAATAAAATAATGTATTATTCACATGACAAGCAATACTTTTATTTAGAAACACGTATTTTTAAAGGTTATAAAAATGGTGTTTTTATGGATATTGGGGCACACGATGGCAAACAAATAAACAATACATTATATTTTGAACAAAATAATAATTGGACTGGTATAAATATTGAACCTATAAAAGAAGTATATAATAATTTAGTCAGAAATAGAACATAATGTATAAATATAAATTGATCCGTTTGTAATTATAATGGTAAAATTCAATTTATATGTAATAAATGACACACCGAAATGATTTATATAATTAAAGAAATGTATGATATTCGTCATGAACATAGATTAAATAAAGAAAATAATATTCACGGTTCAACAACTGAAATTATTGAAGTCGAAACTATGAAAATAGAAACAATATGTGATATTCATAAAATTTCACATATAAATTACTTATCAATTGATGTAGAAGGTGGCGAATTTGAATTAATCAAATCTATTAATTTTAAGGTTTATATTGATGTAATTGGATATGAAAATAATTATTATGATACAAGTATTCCTATTATAAAATATTTAGAAGAAAAAGATTACATAGTTATTAATATAGGTTTAGATATTTTCATGATACATAAAAAATAGATTTTTTATAATTAAATATATTTAAACATATATATTTTATTATTTTTATACTTTACCAAATTCCTGTGGATTACTTATAAATAACACCCACTGTTCTGGACTATATCCTTTTTTAGATGATTTTAATCCAAGCCAGAAATCTAATTCTTCTGCTTTATTATAACGTTCTAAATTTTTGTCACATTTATGATAAATATCTTTAAATTCTTTTAACATTATTCTATTTTTAATAAGTCTAAGATTAACAATAATTTCATCTTGACTAAGATGACTAAAACTTTTAGAATATGGATTAATTATATTAAACAACTCTTTTTTATGAATTCTTGGTTCTTGACATGTACTTTGATTTTTTCTAACTATAATACCATCTTTATTTGGATTTAATTCTTTATCTTCAATTATTTTTTCTACAAGTTCTTGAATACGACTATCCGGAATATCATTAATTGATAATGGCGTGTTATTATTAATTTTTTTAAATAATTCTGTTGTAATATGTGTGTTTTTATCTTCACAATAATCAATTATATAACATGTACCATATAATTCATAATTAATATCAATTTCACAATTATATATTAAATCTTTTACTGATTGCCATCTATGTTGTCCATCTAATATCTTAATATATTTAGGAATATTATCGTTTGGTTTATGTGTATATTTATCAAAAACTAAGCTAACATTCCAAACAGGACTTGTTTTAAAATCAAATACTTTAAATTGTTCTTTAAGTTCTTTAACTTTTTCAGGATTAATTTTACGATTATACATCCAAGGTTCGCAAAATTTAGCAAATTCTTTAACAGTAAGTTTAATTAAACATTGATTTTTATTAATTTTATGTAAAATATATCTTTCAATATCAAATACTTTATCATTATAATTATTTTCTTGAGCATCATGAAATTCTTCTACAATTTTGGACATTGTTTAAATTAAAAAAAATAATAATTTAATCATTTTTTTATTTTTAAATCATATAAATTAAAAAAATTGATATTCTATATAGTTAAATAATTAACTATAAATATAATGGTTCTCAATGTTCCTCCTCCTCCAATGATGACACACAAAATTCTAAAAAATAATACTATTGAAAATATCATGTCATTTATGAAAAACACTAATGATAATGATAAAAAGGTATTCTACAGTAAATTTGCTAAGAAATATAAAAGTACAGATAAATTACTAGAAAATATTGAGAAAGCACAGAATTTAGAAGAATTAAAAGTAATTAATCTTGATATCAAGAGTATTATCAAAGATTTTAACGAAAACAAACATTTACATGAGAAACCCAAGAAAAAGAAAGCTATTCCTGCTGCTATTAAAAAACTTGTATGGAATACTTATATTGGTGAAGATGTTGGTAAGGCAAAATGTCTTTGTTGTAAAACTACAGATATTACACAATTGTCTTTTAATTGCGGACATATTATAGCAGAGGCTAATGGTGGTGAAGTAATAGTATCAAATTTGAAACCCATTTGCCAAAATTGCAATTCAAGTATGGGCACAAAAAATATGGATGATTTCATGAAAGGTTTTAAATAGATTTCATACCTTTATCTTGGCATTCTTTTATTTTTTTATCTGTACATTTATTTATAGTTAGTGAGGCAACTTTACTTGACATATATTCTAATTTTATAAAATATATTAAGTATAATTAAATAAAATAAATCATAATCATAAATATATTTAAATATAAAATAATATATTATATAAAATGGAATATATTTATATATTAAAATTAAAAAATAATAAATACTATATTGGTAAAACACAAAATGTAGAAAATAGATATGAACAACATTTAAATGGTAATGGTTCATTTTGGACGAAAAAATATAAACCAATATCTATTATAAAAAAAATTAAAAGTACATCTTTATTTGATGAAGACAAATATGTAAAAGAGTATATGGCTAAATATGGTATAGAAAATGTAAGAGGCGGTACATATTCATCAATAGAATTAGATGATAGTTCATTACATATACTACAAAAAGAAATATGGCATTCAAAAAATTTATGTACAAGATGTGGTAGAAATAGTCATTTTGTCAAAGATTGCTATGCTAAAACCAATGTTAATGGAAATTTAATAGATAATGACACATCTGAATCTGATACAGATACGGAATACGAAGAAGTATGGTGTTGTAGTTATTGTAATAAAGAATTTGAAACAGAAAAAGGTGCAAAATTTCATGAAAACTTTTATTGTAAGAAAAAAAATAATTTAAATTATAGAAAATATAATAAACCGTGTGATATATGTGGAAAAACAGGGCATCGTGAAGTAAATTGTGATTATTTTTAAGTTTTATTATCTAAAAATAAATTTTATATTTTTTCTAAAATAGTTAATCCATTATTATTAGTATATCTTTCTTTAATCCTCCAATTTCTATTAAATGATAAAAATTCTTCAATTGCAGGCCATAACCCTTTATTTATTTCATTTACAGGTATTCCAGTCATTTTAGATTGGATTTGAGCATTCATATTTAAACGAATAGTTTCACCATATATCTCATCAACTGTTGTATCATGCATAATTATATATTTATTTGTAATTTTTGAAAATTTATCTAATTCTCTTTTTAATTGCCCATAAACATGCCAAGTATCAATAAAAGTTAGATCGTAATTTTCATTTATATTTAAATCTAAATCATTTATCCATTCATAATAAACTTGTATAGGAAGATTATTTGTAATTGATAATAATTCATTTATATTACATGGATTTATATCATTTAAAAGTATTTTTTTTTTTGATTTATTATTTGAAACCAAACCATAAATCAAAGCATAACAGGAAATAACACCCCTCACACCTAATTCAATTGCACTTTCACATTCTTGAGCATATTTATATAAAGTAGGCAGATGTTCATTTATATCAGAACGATTATTACAATAATAATTATATTTTTCAATAAGTTTGTATTCCATAAATCATAATTTAAATTTAACTCTTAAATATAAATCGGGATATAAATCAAATAACCAAAAATACTTAAATAATAAATTAAACTATTAAAATATTGATGATATATTTTATTGTAACTACATCTGTATATGATAATTGTTCTATTAAAAAAAAACAATGTTTTAGAGGAACTAATAATATATATGATAATTATTCTATAAGAAAAAACCAATATATAAAAGCAATTAATAAATTAAAAAATGTAATACAAGATTTAAATTTTGAAAATTACTAAATTATTATTATTGAAAATAATGGAAAGAGATGTACATTTTTAGATACACTAGATTGTGAAGTATACTATACAGAAAATAATTTTGTGCAAACTGGTAATATAGGTATAATAGAATTACAAGATATTTTAGATTGTATAAACAAATACAATATTAATGATACCGATTTCATTGTAAAAATGACAGGTAGATATATTTTAGATGATAATAGTGAATTTATGAATGTTATTAAAAATATTCATACTACAAATTATGAATGTGTAATAAAATATGGTTGTTATTCTAAACCAGTAAATTATAAAACGAATAATTGTATTACAGGATTAATTGGGATGTCTTGTTTATATGTAAAACAGATTGAAATACCTAATGGATACGATAGTGTTGAATGGAAATGGGCCAAAGTTACAAATTTAATAGATGATAAAAAAATATATTTAGTAAATAATTTAGGCATAAATATTTGTCCAGGTAATAATAATTATTTTAAGATTTAATCAGCGTTTAAAATATACAAAGCTGTAAAATTATTATATTTACTGTGTTTCGTTACAAAATTCATCAAACATCTAGAACACCTGTTAATTCATCAATACCTTTACAAATTTTTTTTATGTTTAATTAAATATCTATTACTTTTATAAACTTAATGTTACAATTACGCAATTAAAAAATAATAAAAACTGATTAAATAAATAGATTATTATTATATTGTGATTATTTTTAAGTTTATCTAAAAATAAATATAATAAAATAGTACATGTTTATAAAAATTATTAAATATTAAAAATGTTTTATAAAATTTTTTATTTTTCATAAACATGTACTATTTTAATTATCATAGAATAATTCTATAATTTCTATTGTTTTCGTTGTTTTATTATCAATCCAATATTGAATTTGTTGATTTAATATGTTTATTCTTTCTTCCCATTCTGACATTTTTGTTTTCATTATTTGTACAACACCTAAATTATTAGTTCTCCAACAAGATGATATTTTATTACCATCTTGATTAATATAAGAATCAGGATTAAATCTAATAAATACAATTGGTCTATGTTGTAAATCTTGTGATAATTCCATTAATCTTTTATTTTCACAACTACAATCATAATCAGTATGTTTATTTTCATCAACTTCTATAATTATAATATAATCACCCATATCAAGTAATAAGTCAGGTCTGCGATTAGAACATCCATCTTGTACTTTTTTATCGTGAATCCAAGTAAAATCAGGATATTTATCTTTAATTATATCAACCACTTCTTTTTCTTTAGTTTTATAATTTCTTGATACAGGTTTATCTGGAAACATATTCATATAACAATACAAACAATATCCATCATATTTTTCAGAAACACGAGTATGACACCATTCATTATTACAAGATTTATCTTTAACATTAATCATTCCATCTAATTTATGAGTAGCACAATACATTGCTTTAGTTTCTCCTTCATAATTATAAACGGGTTGCGTTTTACAATCAGGATGATTACAAGATTTATGTTTAACATTAATCATTCCATCTAATTTATGAGTAGCACAATACATTGCCGTAGTTTCTCCTTCATAATTATAACAGGGTTGTGTTTTACAACCAGGATAATTACAAGATTTACTTATAACATTAATCATTCCATCTAATTTATGAGTAGCACAATACATTGCCGTAGTTTCTCCTTCATAATTATAATGGGGTATTGTTTTACAATCAGGATGATTACAAGATTTATTTTTAATATCAATCATTCCATCTAATTTATGAGTAGCACAATACATTGCTTTAGTTTTTCCTTCATAATTATAAACGGGTCTTGTTTTACAATCAGGATGATTACAAGGTTTATCTTTAACATTAATCATTCCATCTAATTTATGAGTAGCACAATACATTGCTTTAGTTTTTCCTTCATAATTATAAACGGGTATTGTTTTACAATCAGGATGATTACAAGGTTTATCTTTAACATTAATCATTCCATCTAATTTATGAGTAGCACAATACATTGCTTTAGTTTCTCCTTCATAATTATAAACGGGTCTTGTTTTACAATCATGATGATTACAAGGCATTTTAATAATAATTTAAAAAATATTAAATCAATTTTTTAATTAATGTATATTATTATATACAAATTAAAAAACCAATCTACTTTATCATCTTCTCAAATTCTCCCATATCCAATATCTTAACACCTAATTCATTTGCTTTATCTATTTTACCAGATTTGTCAGTTTTATTTTTGACAACTAAATAATCTGTTGTTTTAGAAATAGCAGTAACAACTTTACCACCACTATCAGTTATTAATTTTTCCCAATCTTTATTTCTAAATCCGGTGAAAAGAATTTTTTTATCTTTTAATATTTCTACTTTATTTTCATCCTTTATATCCTCTTTTTTAACTTCTTCTCTATTACATTTATATCCAATTTTATCTAAAAATTCATAAAACTTTTTAATATTTTCTACAAACTGTTTAGCATTTACATTACCAATTCCATCTATTTTAAGCAAATCATCAACAGTTAATTTTAATATTTCTGCTTTTTTATTTAAAGGATATTTTTCACTAACTAATTTAATTTTTTTAAGAGCAAAACCTCTTCCTAATATATTACTAGCATCTAATAATAAATCACATTCAGCTTCTTTTATTTTTTCAAAATTTTCAACAATTTTTGTGGCACTTCGCACTTGAAACCCCTCAAGACTTACTAAATCTTCGACTTTTACTTTCAATATTTTTTCTAATGTATCAAAACCATTTTCATACATCTTTTTAATTGTACTTTCTTTAACTAAACCTACATCCAATTTTGACATAAAATATGTATAAGATTTAATATCCTGTTCTTTATTTTTACCATCTTCATCTAATATAATATCAATTTGTGTATCAGTCCATTTATATTTATTTTCAGGCATTTTTGGTTTACCATTAGAACTAACACTTAAAACTTTTAAAACATGTGGAATAACATCACCACTTCTAATTATAACTAATCTTGAACCAGGACCAATTATATTATCATTAATAAATTTACCATTAAATCCAGTTGCTTTTTGAATTTTAACACCGGATATAAAAACCTCATTAAATTTTATAATAGGTTTCATATATTTATGCATAGATACATTCCATTCAACATCAGTTACTATAACCTCTGCTTGTTCATGTGTTAATATACTTTTAAAAGCAAAAGCGTATTTAGGATTTTTCCCAGAAACTAATTTATGTTGTTTATTATTATAAACAACAATACCATCAACTTCATATTCGCTATTTTTTCTTCTTAATTCTAATTGATTAGATAAAGTTTGTAAATTTATATCACTTTCTTGTAATAATTTATAATAAGCACATTTAATATTATTTTTAATAAAATAATTAAAAGAGTCATCAATTTTCATTTTAGGTAATAATATATCATATGCTAAAAATTCAATATTTGCTAAAATCTTTTTATTTAAAATTTTAGAATGTATAGCACCTGCTACAACATTTCTCGCATTACTTCCTAAGTCTTTTATAGATTCCCAATTATTTCTTGATATAATTAATTCCCCTCTAATAGCAATTTTAGTTTCTGTTACATTAGGAAAAGTAATATAATTTCTTAAATGTGTAATATCTTGACCTTCTGTACCATTTCCACGCGTATAAATTTTAATATCGCTATCGTTTTTATAAAATAAACAACTTATACCATCTAATTTATCTGAAACAATAGCAGAACCAGTATATTTTTTTTTCCAACTATCAATAGCTTTTTCATCATCTTTAATTTTATCGAGAGAACCCATCCAAAAAGGTAATTTAACTTTGTTATCTTCGTCGGCACCTACTCTTTTAAAATAGGCATTTTTGGGGTCTAATTCTTTTAAATAGTTTTTAACTAAATCGTACATATCATCATTTAAAATAATTTTATTAGTATTAAAGAAAGCTGTATCACATTCTTTCAAAAAATTTATAATATCCTTTTTATTTTTTGTTTTCAAATAATTTATTGGGTCCTTTAGTAATGCGTCAATATCCATTATTATAATATATAGATTATATAAATCATTTTTTATATTATATTATTATAGAATATATAGAATATATATATATATTATGAAAGGAGGTAGAGATAATTCAAGAACACAGCAATCAAATAGAAATAGTAATGAAAATATTATAACGGAACCTATTAGACGTATTATACCAATTAGAATACCAAATAATACAAATAATAGAAATAATAACGAAAATATTATAAATAATAACGAAAATGTTATAATAAAACGTATTAGAAGTAATACAAACTTAAATAATAATATTCGTAATGTAAGAACCCGCAGTAATTCAAGAACAAGAAGTAGTTCAGGAAGTAATTCAAGAAATAGTTCAGGAAGTAATTCAAGAAATAGTTCAGGAAGTAATTCAAGAAGTAGTACAGGAAGTAATTCAAGAAGTAGTACAGGAAGTAATCCAAGAAGTAGAACAGGAAGTAATTCAAGAAGTAGAACAGGAAGTAATTCAAGAAGTAGAACATGAAGTAATTCACCGGGAACAACAGAAATATATGGGGATAGAAACAATTGTTCAATATGCTTTGGAAGATTAACAAGTAGAGGTAGAAGAATATTAGAATGTAGACATGCTTTTCATACAAGATGTATAAATAGATATTGTACAACAGTTAGTAATTGTAGGTGTCCAATATGTAGAACACCAATAACTAATTAAAAAAATAAAATATTATTTACTTTTTACCTTTTTTCTTTTTGTTTTTCTTTTTCTTTTTCTTTTTTCCACCGGCCATTTCGTCTTGTTTATGACCACTTGATCCAAAAGCTTCAGTAAGTAGAGCTAAATAATCACCACCGCCTCTTTTTTTTCCTTTTCTTACTTTACGTTTTTTAGATACTGATTTATCTGCCATTTTCATTTTTTTGTATTTTACAAGGTTCATCATTCTACCTTTTGATATTACATATAACTTTTGAGAACCTACTTTTTTATATAAAACTTTCTTTACACCCATAACTACAACTTTTTTAGATTTACCGGTTTTACCTTTAACTAATTTATATTTTTTGCTATTTACCATATTCTATTTTATAGTTAGAAAAAAAACGCGTAAAAATAAAATAAATTCTAACTCACTAAAAAAATGATTTATTTATTTTAATTAAATTTCAAAATGGATAAATCTATTATTAAGATTCAAAAAGTTATTAAAAAATATCTAAAAAAAAGTAATAAACTTGAATTTAACTATTTAAATAACCTAATTAAATTTACAGATATTAACTATTTTGAAACTACTAATTTAGAAAAAAAAAATAATGATATTAGTAATAAAAAAAGAGAAATAATTATTACTTCTATAATAAATCAAAAAACCCCCAATCTATATTACCGACGTTCTTTAAGATGGAATAATCTAAAGAAAGAAATTGATAATTTTATTAAAAAAATAATTAATAAATATTCAATAAAAAAAATTAATAAAATTAATTGTATTCCTAAAGCAGGTCGTGGCAATAATCACGATTTTGAATTAAATATAAACGAATATAAATTAAAATTAGAATGGAAATTCAATGCCAAAATTATTAAAGATACTCCACAATTTGTTTCACCAATGAAACCATCTAAATATTTATCAAATAGTTATGAAGAATATTATTATGATAATTATTTAATTAAATTGAAAGACAAATTTAATTTAGATATACCAGACAGGAAAGATTATTTAAAAACTATTCACGGTAGTAATCCGAACTGTGTCAAAGAAATTCAAACTAAATATTATAATGGTTGTAAATCAAGTAGTAAATTTAAAAATAACATTGATGATATAGAGTTTTATAACTATATGATAAAAGAATCTAAAAAAAGTATTAGTAAATTTATAGAAACAACTGAACTAAATGTTGAGAAATTGAACGAATATCTATTAGAAAGTCAAAATATGAAACACTATATGCTATATAAAAATAAAAATATCTATTTAGAAATGGCAAATACCGATGATTACATTATAACCTCATATATTAAAGAACCAAATAATTCACGATATGTTGCTAAAACCAAATCAGGAAATACTATTAAAATATTATTAAGATGGAAAAACGGTAATGGTGTAGCATATCCAGCATTTCAAATATCATAATTATAAATAGGTAAAATATTTAGTAATTCATTAGAATTAATAGCATTATTACCAAAATAAATATCAATAAATTTAGAAGTTTTAATATTTTGAAAAGAATTAATTATTTTCTCATATTTTTTTATTAGTTCATCATCTGTTATTTCTTGTGATTTATTATATTTTACAACAAGCAAATGATTCTCTATTAAATATTCTTTTTTATCATTTATGATAGCATAATTGAAATTATATTTACCTACACCATAACCACGATTAATTACTAATATAATATCTTTATACCCTTTTTTATTAATATAATTTTTTTTTTCTATATTTTTATATTTTTTTACAACTAAATTACTATTTTCTATATCACTACTATAAATTAGTCTGGTATTATTATTATCATCTGTTAATAAATTTTTAACTTTATTCCAAACAATATTACCAACAGTAATATTAAAATCTAAGTTTTTCAATGTTGTAGAATTATTATATAAAAGTTTAATATTATCGATATCTTCTTTAGATCCAAATATAACATTATTATTTATCTTAAAAGAATATTCGCACTTTTCTGTAGGTTTTTTATTTTTAATAAAAACAATTATTGTTTCTTGTTTAGTTTCCAAATAATTATCATCTAAACAATTACTAATATTTATAATAGTATAATTATCATTTATATATTGTCTTGTTTTATTATAATAAAGAGAATTATTAAAACTTTTAGGTAAAACAAATATAAGATAACCATTTTTATTAAGTAATTTAAGAGATTTAATAATAAATATTATAAATATATTTGGTCTTCCTTCAAAATAGTTATAATATTTTTTACTTATTGTATTTTTATCTATAACAAAATAAGGAGGATTACCAATAATTAAATCATATTTATTATTATTATTATAAGTAATAAAGTCAGTATTAATTATACTAATATTATTTTTTTCTATATGTTTAATATCATTATAAATTGTTAAATTATTTTCAATACAAGTAAAATCTAAATCATATAATTGATCAAATTTTGTAACAAATTCACAAGAACCACATGATGGTTCTAAAACTGTTTTAATGTCATAATTGTAATATTGATTAAATAATTGAGTAATATAATCAATAGTTTTAGGAGGTGTAAAATAGATACCTTCTTTCTTTTTAATATTTTTATCTATAGATTTAGTAATATTTTTAGATAAATTAGAATAATCTAAAGACATAATATTTATTTATACTAATAATTAATCAATTTTTATTTATATGAATTATTAAAAAAGGCCTATTTTTTAGTATTTTTACGATACGTAACAGATAATAGCTATTATAGAAAATGGTGTATTTTTAATCGAAAAAAATGGGGTAAAAAAAAAATAAAAAATTTACAAAAAAAATTTTTCAAAAAATATTTTTTTTTGTCGTTGTCGTCATTTGCGGAAAATTCTCGTAACAAAATCTCTATATAAAAAAGAAAACATACATTATAGATAGTAATGAACGAAAACGACGACAGAAAAAAGCATAAATGTGTGTTTTGTAATTATTCAACTTACCGTAAGTTCGATTTAAAAAAGCATCAGTTAAGGATACATAAAATAGAAATTAATAATTTTCACGATACTCAAAATTATGAAAAAAATGTAAGCCGAAATGAAAAAAATGTAAGCCGAAATGAAAAAAATGTAAGCCGAAATGAAAAAAATGTAAGCCGAAATGAAAAAAATGTAAATCAAAAGGAAAAAAAGTGTAAAAAGTGTAATAAAATTTATAAAACGGAAAAAAGTTTAATAGAACATGAAAAAACTTGTAAAGGTGTAGATGATTTAACATGTCCTAGATGTATGATAAGTTTTACAACGAGACAAGCAAAATCTAAACATATTAAAAATGATAATTGTAAGCCAAGAAGTATAATACATTCTAGAACACCTAATCCACAAAATATAGAGAATCAAACAAATAATATAGAAACACAAATTAATAATATTATAGATAATCAAACAAATAATAATAATTTTATTATAAATAATTATGGTAATGAGAGATTAGATTATTTAAGTTATGAGAAAATGTTAAATATATTTAAGAAGTCATATAATATACCAAGTTTATTAACAAAAGAAATACATTTTAATAATGAATTTCCTGAAAATAATAATATAAAATATATCGACAATAAAGGTTGTTTAATAAAAAAAGAAAATGATTATATATATAAAAATTTAAACAATTTAGCAAAAGAACTAATAAAAAATAAAGGTGGTATTATGCAACAATTTGCTGTTGAAAATAGAGACGAGATATGTTTAACTGTTGATATACAAATTTATCAAGGAATAATAGACCAACTTATTTCATTAATATTATTAAATGAACCTGAAGAATATTATAAAGAACAAGTAGAGAATATTAGGGATTTAATTAAAAACACTAATTTAGAATAAAAATAAAAAAGTAGTTTTGTTTCTACTTTTTTATCTTTTTTTTGTGTTTTCTTTTTACTCTTGAGCCTCCTTCTTGGCCCTCCATATCTCCCCTACCTTCTTCATCAAGTCATGACGAGAAAGTTGAGGGAACTCTTCTTTGAGGAG
>Ga0209666_1001436_pt1 | contig 18257 bp, 15 predicted proteins | sample SaaInlV_125m_DNA_FD_184679 | JGI IMG/M metagenome (GOLD analysis project Ga0209666, IMG submission 184679) | Marine microbial communities from expanding oxygen minimum zones in the Saanich Inlet - Saanich Inlet SI037_S3LV_10m_DNA (SPAdes)... | ecosystem: Environmental > Aquatic > Marine >...
CTATTTTTAAATCTTGACTCATTCTTACCTCAGTAACTGTTATAGTATTAGTTTCTAAATTCGGGACCTTAGCCTCATTTTTTAAAAAAATCATGCTTAAAGACTGCTTGATCATTTCACCAACTCTCAGCTGTCTTTGTGATATCGGTTTTCCAATTCTATCAGTCATTAAATCATTCTATCAGTAGAAGTTACACTAAATGCCTCTATTGTGTCGTTTTTTTGAAAGTCCATGTAATCTTTAACTGTAATTCCACATTCTTGACCGTTGCTAACCTGTTTTACTTGGTTTTTTTCCCTAAAAAGAGTTCCAACTTTACCAGTATAAATGATAGCTCCATCTCTAATTATTCTAACATCTGAGGCAGTAGTAATTTCTCCTTCCATCACTTTTGATCCTGCTACTTTTCCAGCTCCTGAAACTTTAAATATTTCTAAAATTTGAGCTGTACCTGTAACTGTTTCTTGAATATCAGGTGATAACAAACCTGACATCTTTTGTTTAATGTAATCTAAAACTTCATAAATAATATTATAAGAAGAAATTTTTATTTTTTCATTTTCAGCTAATTTTTTTGCTTCCTTGCTTGGCTTAACATTGAAGGCTACCAAAACTGCATTTGAAGCTTTTGCTAATGTAACATCTGTTTCAGTTACCATCCCAATATCAGCTAAGATTATTTTTGGTTTAACTTCATCATGTTTAATTTGACTAATTGCATTTTTGATCGCTTCAGATGATCCATGAACATCTGATTTAATTATCAAATTTAATTCCTCTGCTGAATTATCAGAAAAAGCTGAGTCTTGTGTAGCAAATGTAAGTGGATTTTTAGCCTCTTTAGTTTCTTGAGCTCTATTTTCACTTAAAGTTTTTGCCTCTTTTTCATTATCAACAACAATAAAATCATCTCCAGATTTAGCTGCACCATTAATTCCTAAAATTTCAACTGGAGCTGATGGAGGTGCTTCATTAATATTTTTTCCTTTATCATCAATGATTGCTCGAACTTTTCCCCATTTCAAACCACTTACAAAAAAGTCACCTTTTTTTAAAGTTCCTGTAGTTACAATGATGGTTGCAACAGGTCCTCTTCCAACATCAATTTTAGATTCTAATACAATTCCTGTAGCCTTAGATTCAAAATCAGTTTTTAAATCTAATATTTCAGCTTGTAAAACAATAGCTTCAACTAATTTATCTAAATTCTTTTTTGTAGTTGCCGAGATTTCAACCATTAAGGTGTCTCCAGATAAATCTTCAGCAATTAGTTCATGTTCTAATAGTTGATTTTTTATTTTTTGTGGATCTGCGTCTGGCAAATCACATTTATTTATAGCTACAACAATTGGGACATTTGCGGCTTTAGCATGTTTAATGGATTCTACTGTTTGCGGTTTAACACCATCATCAGCAGCAACTACTAGAACAACCACATCAGTTAATTTTGATCCCCTTGCTCTCATTTCAGTAAAAGCTGCGTGACCCGGTGTATCAATAAAAGTTAGTTTATTTGATTGGCTTTCTATTTGATAGGCTCCAATGTGTTGGGTGATTCCGCCAAATTCACCTGAAACAACATTTGCACTTCTTAAAACATCTAAGACTGAAGTCTTGCCATGATCAACGTGCCCCATAACAGTTATGATTGGTGGTCTATTTTTTAAATTTTCTACTCTTGTAGCTTTAATTTTTTGAATTATTTCTTCAGCCTTTTCTTCTCTTATTGGATTATGTCCAAATTCTTTTACTAAGTACTCAGCAGTATCAGCAGCCAATGTTTGATTGATGGTTACAGTAACACCCATACCAAATAAAAACTTAATAACGTTACTCGATTGTTCTGCCATCCTATTAGCAAGCTCTCTTACTGTAATAGCTTCTGGGATATTTACATCACGTTTAACTGGTTTTAAACTTTCTTGAGCTTCATCTTTATTTAAATTTTTATTCTCTTTTTGTCTTGCTCTCTTAACTGAAGCTAAGCTTCTTTCTCTCGCTTCAATTTCATCACTTAAAGCTCTTGAGACTGTTAATTTTAATTCTCTTTTTTTTGTTCCAGCTTTTAGTGTTTTTTTATCTTTATTGTCATCTCCTTTAAGTCTCTTTGTGGCTCTTTGCTCTGCCAACTTTCTTCGCTCAAAATCGTTTGTTATTGGGGGTGATTTAGGTGTAAATGATGGTTTTACAGGAGCACCTCTGTTAAATGTTGAGGTAGTTTTTGGTTTAAAACCTCCTAGTCTAGGCGATCCACCTCTACCTGGAAATTTGCTTGGTTGTTTTTCGATTACTACAGAGTTTTTTCCTTGCGTTTTCGCAATCTCAATATTTTTGAACGATTTTTTGGCTGTGCCAGATATTGTTAGTTTTGTTTTCTTTTCCATAGTTCATCGCTCAATCTTTGTAGACAATATTTCTTGCAGACATTATTAATTCATCCGCTTCTTCTTTTGATAAAGCAAAATCTTCAAGATACCCTTGGATTTTTACTCTTTCACCTTTAACTATATCAAATCCACCCGTTAGTTCATCTGATGCTAAATCAGCAAAATCTTCCAAAGTAAGAATTTTTTGATCACCTAAAGTCATTAACATTCCAGGCGTTAATCCTTTTAAATTTATTAAAGCATCTTGAAGACCTAGTTCTTTTATTCTTTGAGAAATATCTTCTTGATCTTTTTGATGAAATTCTTTTGCTCTTTCTATTAATGCTTTTGCAGTATCTTCTTCAATACCTTCAATTTTCATTAAGCTTTCTGTAGTAGTATCTTTAATATCATCTATTGATGAAAACCCTTCAGCAACAAGCAATTGACCTAACGTTTCATCTAACTCCAAGTTTTTAACAAAGTTTTCTGTTTTTTCCTTAAATTCAGATTGTCTTCTTTCTGAGTCTTCTGCATCTGTCATTATGTTAATTTCATAATTTAACAACTTAGTTGCAAGCCTTACATTTTGACCTCTTCGACCAATTGCTTTGCTTAAATTTTCTTCAGTTAAAATTACATCCAATTTTTTTCTTTCTGAGTCTACATTTACTCTTTGAACTTCTGCTGGTGACAAAGCGTTTGAAACTAAAATTGCTGGATCTTCTGACCAATTTACAATATCAATTTTTTCACCTTGTAATTCATTTACAACAGCTTGGACCCTTGAACCTCTCATGCCCACACAAGCTCCAACTGGATCAAGAGATGTATCAACTGCTTTAACACAAATTTTTGCTCTACTACCTGGATCTCTTGATGAAGATTTTATTTCAATTAACCCATCATAAATTTCCGGAACTTCTTGAACGAAAAGCTTTTCCATAAACTTTGGATGTGCTCTAGATAAAAAAATTTGTTGTCCTCTGGGTTCTCTTCTTACATCATAACAATAAGCTTTAATTCTATCACCAGCTTTAATATTTTCTCTTGGTATCATTTCATTTTTTTGAATAATTGCTTCTGTGCGCCCAAGATCAGCAATCACATTTCCAAATTCTAATCGTTTAACAATACCACTTAAAATTGTGTCTTTTTTATCAATGAAGTCATTGTATTGTCTTTCTCTTTCAGCTTCTCTAACGTTAAAACTAATTACTTGTTTTGCCGTTTGTGCCGCAATTCTTCCAAAATCAAATGAAGGCAAAGGTTGTAGCACCTCATCTCCAACAGCTTTATCTTTATTTATTTCATTTAAAATAATAGCATCTTCAAGTTTAATTTCAGTATTAGAATTTTCAGGATTTTCAGCAACAATCAATTTTCTAAAAATTTCAATGTCACCATTATCTCTATTAATTGAAACTTTAATCTCATTTTCCTGACCAAATTTAGATTTAGCTGCTTTTGCAATACCAGTTTCCATAGAACTAATAATTAGTTCTTTGTCGATAGATTTTTCTAAAGCTACAGCTTCAGCTATTCTTAATAATTCTAGTTTATCTGCTCTTTTATTTAACATGTTTTTGTTTGCTCCAAAAAAAAATGGGCTACTGCCCATTTTGTAAATTCAATAATGTAAGGGCAATATAGTAAAGTTTTTTTTTAATTCAACTGAAACTATTTAGAAAAATGGCTTATTTTATCAGTTTTTTCCCAAGAAAATGAACCTTTATCATCTGGTGTTCTCCCAAAATGGCCATAGGCTGCAGTTTTTTCATATATCGGTTTATTTAAATTTAGCATCTCTCTAATTCCTCGAGGACTTAAGTCAAAATTTTCATTTATTTTATCTACAACAAATTTATTTTTATCTAAATCATTATCAAATAAATCAACATAAATTGATAATGGTTTAGACACACCAATTGCGTAAGCTAATTGAATTAAACACTTGTCAGCAATTTTAGAAGCTACAACATTTTTTGCAATGTACCTTGCTGCATAAGCTGCAGATCTATCAACTTTCGTAGGATCTTTTCCAGAAAAAGCTCCGCCACCATGAGGTGCTGCACCTCCATACGTATCTACAATAATCTTTCTTCCTGTTAATCCACAGTCTCCATCCGGACCACCAATAACAAAATTACCTGTTGGATTAACATAAAACTCTTCTTCATTAAAATCTTCAAAAAAATTTGATGGAATAGATTGTAGCATGTAAGGTCTCAATAAATCTCTAACCTGCGCTTGATTAATATCTGCAGAATGTTGGGAAGAAATCACTACAGATTTTACTTTTATAGGTTTTCCATTAGCGTATTCAAAAGTAACTTGGCTCTTGCTATCTGGTTCTATGTTTTTTAATTTTCCTGACTTTCTATCTTCTGCCATTAATCTCAAAATTTTATGAGAGTAATGAATAGGTGCAGGCATTAATACTTCTGTTTCATTACAAGCATAACCAAACATAATACCTTGGTCTCCAGCTCCTTCGTCTTTATTTCCAGATGAGTCTACACCCATTGCAATATCAGCAGATTGTGAATGAAGATGACTTTCTATTTTTGTTGCCTCTCTCCAAGTAAATCCTTGTTGATCATAGCCAATATCTTTTATGCAATTTCTAACTTTTTCAATTAATTCATCTTGTTTTATCTCAGGACCTCTAACTTCTCCCGCTAAAACTACTTTGTTCGTTGTTGTTAGTGTTTCGCATGCAACTCTTGAGAAAGGATCTCCAGATAAGTAACTATCAACTACCATGTCAGAAATTCTATCTGAAACTTTATCAGGGTGGCCTTCAGACACTGACTCACTTGTGAAAAGAAAATTTTTTAAATTACTCATTTTTAAATCTATTAAATGAAAATATAATAAAAATATATAGTAAAATTAGCATTATAAAAATTTCATTTCCATATGTGGAAAACAAAGTTGGTTTTATTTTTTTAGCTTCTTTAAAGTCAACATAGCCTGATTTACCAAATTCAACCTTTTGTTCAATAACACCTAACGGATTGATAATTGCTGCAATACCATTATTTCCTGAACGCAATAGATATTTACCACTTTCAACTGATCTAAAAATGCTATGTGCAAAATGTTGCTTAGGTCCTATTGATTTACCAAACCATCCATCTTCAGAAATATTAACTATTAAATCAAAATTTGAATTTTTAAATATTTTACCAGAATATATTACTTCATAACAAATCAATGGTAATATCTTTAAGAAAAAATCATCTTTTTTTATCTCTATGATTTTTCTATCATTTCCTTTTGAAAATGATTGATAATTATTTGTAATTACAGTTAAACCAAATTTTTTTAAAAAATTTTCGAAAGGTAAAAATTCTCCAAAGGGAACTAAATTAATCTTATTATAAAAATCTAAAACATTTAAATTATGATCATAAATCGATAAGGAATTAAAATAATTAATTTTTTCTTTTTTAATTTTTTGACTATTAATTCCAATAAATAACAAATGATTTTTGCTGAAAGACTCTTCAAATAACAACTTAAATTCAACTAATTCTTCTTGAGAAACATCAGGTAAAATTCCTTCAGGCCAAACAAATATAGTTTTATCATCTTTTCGTGGATTACTTATATCAATCAATTCATTTATTACTGAGACTGGATCAATATTTAAATAAAATCTATTGAGACTAATATTTGAACCTATGACTCTTATTTTGTAATCATAGTTTGTGATAGCTGATGAATTAAATTTTTCTTTATAGAGTGATCCATACAGATAAAACAGAAATGGTAAAATTAGAAAAATAACACACACTCCAATATCTTTTTTTTTTTCTCTCAAAATAAAAATTGCAGGACTGACAAACAGTGAAATACAAAATAAATTAAATCCGTAAGTTCCTATTAAAGACGTGATACTTAATATTTCTAAATGATTAACAAAACTATAGGCTATCAAATTCCAAGGAAAACCAGTTAAAATTGAACCTCTTATAAATTCAAAAACTCCAAGAAATAATGAAAAAACAAAAAAAGAACTTACCACATTTTTAGATTTTAAAATTACAAAACAGAAAGTAGCCAGGCCATAAAAAATTCCCAGAAAAGAAGGTATTAAAATAATAGTTATAGGAATTAAAAATTTAAAATTTTGATCAAATGTTAAAGAAATCGATATCCAATATAAGCTTGATAAAAAATAACCAAATCCAAATAGCCATCCATAAAAAAAGAAATGTTTTTTACTTTGGTTAATTTTAGATTTTTTAAACAAAAATATAAAAAATGAACTAAAGGTAAAAAAATTTATTATTAAATAATTATAAGGAGGCAAACTTAAAGATGAAGCTGCACCTAAAGTAACTAAAAAAACTATTTCAATGTAATTTTTTTTTATCAATCTAGTTAATCTTTGAAATTACAGATTTATATATTTTTGCTTCTTCACTAAGCATTCTTTTATAATCTTTATCTTTAATATGATCAAAACCTATCAAATGAAGAAATCCATGTATAAAAGTTTTGATTACTTTTTCCTTAAAATTTTTAATATTTTGTGATCTTGGTTTATTCATGAAGTTATAACTGATTATAATATCTCCAATATAAGTTTTTTTAGACATAAATTTTTTTTTAGATAAAGGGAATGACAAAATATCTGTAGGCTTATTTTTATTTCTAAAGTTTTTATTTAACTTTTTGATACATCTATTATTTGAAAGAAGTAAAGTAAGTGTTATTTTCCTATTAGGAAATTGATATTTTTTTGGAAACAATTTGCAAATTTCTTTAAAAAAAAGCTCCTTTTTTTTAAGTCTTTTTGACCAAGCTTTCTCCTCTGAGAAAACTTCAATACTAATCATTTTTTGAGTAGGCTTTAACTATTTTAGAAACAAGTGGATGTCTAACTACATCTGAATGATCAAAATCTACTACGGATATTTCATTTAGATGACCTAATAATTCTTTTGATCTAACTAACCCTGACATATTTTTATTTGGCAAATCAATTTGTGTTGGGTCTCCGTTAACAACGATTTTAGAATTTTCTCCTATTCTAGTTAAAAACATTTTAATTTGAGTATCTGTTGCATTTTGCGACTCGTCTAAAATTGCAAATGAATTTTTAAGAGTTCTACCCCTCATAAATGCAAGTGGCGCTATTTCAATGTCACCTATTTCAATCATCCTCTGAATTTTTTCAAAATCAAAAAGGTCATATAAAGAATCATATAAAGGTCTTAAGTAAGGATCTACTTTTTCTTTCATGTCGCCAGGCAAAAATCCTAATCTTTCTCCTGCCTCAACCGCAGGTCTTGATAATATTATTCTTTCTATTTTTTTTTCTAATAACATCGTTAGTCCTACAGCTACCGCTAAAAATGTTTTACCAGTTCCTGCTGGACCAGCTGAAATTATTATATCGCTTTGTCTTAAGGCTCTTACATAATCTTTTTGTTTTTCTGATCTTGGTATAATTGATTTTTTTGGAGTCTTAATTATATCTGTAACATTATTATTCTTAACTTTTTCATTGATCATAAAATTATCTACTGAAGAAAGAATGTCTTTATTTTCAATGTTACCATTATTAATGAATTGATTGGCTAAAAATTTTATAGCATTTTTAACTATTTCATTTTTTGCAGGATTTGATTTAATTAGAATAGAATTACCTCTAGAATATAAACTTGTTTCTGTAATTTTTTCTAACTCTTTTAAATTTTTGTTAAACTCACCTACTACACCAATTAAAAGTTCATTATCGTGAAAAATAACACTTAGAGAATTATTATCAGAATAAACAAACTTTAATGAAGTATCACTATTCTTTTTTGTTAAACTACTCAATTTCTATGCTACCTCTTGATTAGAAATAAAATCTTTTTCACCAAATAATGTGCTTCGATTAATATTATTAATTTTTACTGGCACAATTTTTCCAATGTCCTCTTTTTTACCATTAAAAATAACTGATGTCATATATTCTGATCGTCCAAAAACTTGGGTTTTATCATCTGTTAAATTCTCAACTAAAACATTAATTATTTTATTCTCTAATGATTTATTCATAATCATTTGATTATCATATAATTGGCTTTGAATTTTTTCTAATCTTTCCATTGAAATTTTTTTATCAATTAACTTTAAATCTGCAGCAACTGTACCTGGTCTTGGACTAAAAATAAAAGAATAGGAATTTATAAACTTAATTTTTTGAATTAGCTCAAAAGTAGCATTGAAATCTTCTTCTTTTTCACCAGGATAGCCTATTATAAAATCACTAGAAAATTGTATATCAGAGTTAATTTTTTTTAACTGATCATATACTTTATAGTATTCACTAATTGTATGTTTTCTATTCATTAGATCTAAAACTTTATCAGATCCACTTTGAACTGGTAAATGAACCAATGGCATAAGTTTTTTTGAATATCTATATACTTCAATTAAATCTTCAGTCATATCTTTTGGATGAGATGTTGTGTATCTAATCCTCTTAATGTTAGAATATTTTTCAATCTCTAATATTAAATCTGATAATCTATGCTTTTCATTATTATAAGCATTTACATTTTGTCCAAGCAAAATTATTTCTTGGGTACCAGTATCTGCCAAATATTTTGCTTCATCCAAAATTTGATTAAATGGTCTGGAGTATTCCGGTCCTCTCGTGTACGGCACTACACAGAAATGACAAAATTTATCACACCCTTCTTGGATGGTTAAAAATGAAGAAACTTTTCCAGAATTATTTTTAATTTTATTAAAATATTCAAATTTTGAAATTGCATCAAAATCTGTTTCCTCAGTTTTTTTGTTTTTTTCTGTATGGTTTAAAATCATGTCATTAACTTTATGATATGCTTGTGGTCCAATAACGAGGTCAATGTACGGTTCTCTTTTAAGCATTTCCTGGTTTTCTGCTTGAGCAACACATCCAGCTATAATTACTAAGGGTTTTTTTTTTGATCTAAAAATTTTTTTTACTCTTCCAATTTCATGATAAACTTTTTCTTTTGCTTTATCTCTTATATGACAGGTATTTAATAAATAACAATTTGCATCCTCATAATTTTCAGTTTTTTCATAACCTATTTTTTTAACTGAGTCATATATTCTGTTAGAGTCATACTCATTCATTTGACAACCAAATGTTTTGATAAAAATTTTTTGTTTCATGTATTAGGATTTTTTCTTGATCCCATATAACTCGAGCTTGTGGTCTACTAGTTTGTAACCATATTTTTCCGCAACTTTTTTTTGAAGTTTTTCAATTTCCTCATCTACAAATTCAATAATTTCACCTGACTTAACATCTATTAAATGATCGTGATGTCCTTCATTCAGTTCTTCATATCTTGCTTTTCCACCTTTGAATTCATGTTTGGCTAATATTCCTGACTCTTCAAATAATTTTACAGTTCTATAAACAGTTGCAATACTTATCTTGGGATCGATTTTAGAGACCCTGTTATATAATTCATCCACATCAGGATGATCAGACGATTGGGACATTACTTGGGCAATCACTTTACGTTGATCAGTTAACTTTACCCCCTTTGACAAACATTTTTCTTCAATAGTTTCTGACATATTTAATTTTAACTTATATAAGTAGGATTAATCAAATTTTTTTCAATTTTATATTTTTTACATAAATTAGGGATATTTTCATAACTCAAATCCTTCTCACCTTTAAAATCACCTAAATTATAACTGTAATAATCAATATTTTTTGCAATATTAAAAGCTTTTACAATTGACATTGAATTTCTTATACCGGCAAAGCTTCCTGGTCCATTATTGATATAAATTACATTAATATCAGCAATTTTAAGATTTTTTGATAAGAGAAAATCATTAATAATTATAGTCAATTTTTCGTAATTAATTTTAGTATTCTCGCGTGTAATATTATAAATACTAGAATTAGTAATGATCATTAAAAAAATTTTATCATTAGCAACATCTATAATAAGTTTATTCATTTTTATTTTGTTTATAAGCTCAAATTCTATTTCAGATGAAAATAATATCAAATACTATTCTGGTGACGAAGGTATTTTATCATTAATGTATCACCGTTTTAATGAAGATAAATATCCTTCTACAAACATTCAAATGAATATTTTTAAACAACAGATGGAAATAATAAAAAACTCTAATTATACTTTTTTTTATCCTGATAAATTTGAGAAAAATTTTACTTCAATAAGGACTAATAAAGAAATTCTTCTTACAATTGACGATGCTTTTTTATCCTTTTATCTTGAGGCGTGGCCATATTTAAAAAAAAATAAAATTCCTTTTATTTTGTTTGTTTCAACAGAGCCGGTAGGGAAAAAGGGATATATGACTTGGGAACAAATCAAAGAGGTTGGGGCAGAAAAATTTGCAGTAATAGGACATCATTCTCATTCTCATGGATATCTTATTGACAAAGATAATGACTTTTTTATCACTGATTTAAAAAAGGCAAATGAAATATTTTTAAATAATTTAGGATATGTACCTAATTTATTTTCTTATCCTTTTGGGGAATATTCCAAATTTATGAGAGATTATGTTTCTAAAAATTTTGATTATGCTTTTGGTCAACATTCTGGCGTAATTGATTTAAATAAAGATAAATTCGAACTTCCTAGATTTCCAATAAATGAAAATTATGGTGAATTGAAAAGATTTAATTCTATTATAAAATCATTTCCTCTTGAATATGAGCAGCTATTTCCTCTTGAAAAAAAATTATTAACAAAAAATAATCCTCCTAATTTTCAAGTAAAGTTTTTTAAAGAACAAGATAACATTGAAAATATTAATTGTTATTCTAATGAATTGGATAAGTGGGAAAAGTCTAATACTACTATTGATAATTATGTATTAACTATAAAGTTTAGGGGTCCTTTTAAACCTAGAAGAGGAAGAATAAATTGTTCTCTTAATGATAATGGTAAATGGAGATGGTTTGGTATTCAATTTCCAATTGTAGAGAATTAAATCAGACTTTCTAGATTAGCACTTGTTGGTAATAATTTGGCATCATCAAAATCTTGTAATTTATTCTGTTTAATTATTTTTTGAAGTACTTCGACATACTGGTTGCCTGTTTCTGCATATTTATTCAAGTGCTTAGATAGCTCAATACTATCTAATGGTTTGTTATTATCTCTTAATTTTGCTCTAGCTTTTCTAAAATCTTTATAAGTAGAATGAGTATTTATATTTCTTTGGTAAGCTCTAACCGATGCTTGGAGAATATTAAATTTCATCACTTTATGGTTTTCGCCTTCTTTTGCTTCTTTAGGTTTTAAGCCCTCTCCAGACCAGGTCCATTGCCCAAATAAAGCGTTGCCCTCTAAAGCAAATCTAGAAGTTCCCCAACCAGTCTCTTTTGCTGCTTGAGCAATTGCTAAGGATACAGGTATTTCGTCCATTCTTATTTTTAAGGATGATAAATCTCCAGATTTTACACCATATTGTTTATATTTTTTTTCTAACCACTTTTTTTCTGTATTTGAGTTATTGCTCTTATTAATTATAGTAAATAGAGTTTTTCTATCTAGCTTAATATTGTTATTCTCTTCAATGATAAGAGGTAAGATAATCTGAATGAAAAATTCTTTTCTTTTTTTAGAATTTTCAATCATTTTAATTTCTTGAGGTAACAAAGTTAAAGCGACAGGTTTAACTAATTTCTTTTTCCGGACATCATTAAGATTATAGCCTGTATCTTCAAATAACTGCTTGATGGTAGAAGCACTCAATCTCACTGAGTCATTTTCTAAATTATTCAAACTAAATATATCTAAAAGTAAATCTTCCTCTTTTAAGTTGCTACTTTCTTTTTTATTTTTATTTTTTTTGTTAAGTGTGTAGGCTAATATTTTTTTTGAATTATTTGTATATTCTTTTGTATTTAAATTATTGTCAGTAAAATTAATCAAAATTGGTACAACATAAAAAAACGAAACCAATACCAAACTACTTATAAATATTCTTGATATAGAATTAATAGTTTGAGTTTGAATAAAATTTTTGTTTTTTTTCTTAGGACTATCTATGAATGTTAATTCTAACTGATTACCGTTTTGTGTTTTGGATTCTTTTTTTCTTTTTTTTATTGCTTTTATTTTCATAATCAGAGTCTAGATTGCAACAACCTCTTTTACTTCAGGTAAATAATGGCACAAAAGATTTTGGACTCCTTGTTTTAAAGTCATTGTAGAACTTGGGCAACCAGAACAACTTCCCTGAAGTTGAACTTTGACTACTCCATCTTTAAACTCTTTAAATTTAATATCTCCTCCATCTCTTGCTACAGCTGGTCGAATTTTTTGATCTAAAATTTTTACAATTTTTTGCTCCAGTTCATCTAAATCTGAATTTTGTTCATTATAATTTTCATCAATAACAAACTCTTTTCCCTCTGAATAAAAATCATTAATAAATGAAATTACAATATGTTTTATTTCATCCCAATCAGTTGTCTCTTTTTTATTGATAGAGATAAAATCTTCTCCCAAAAAGATTCCCTCAACTCCATTTATAGAAAGTAAATTTCTCACTAATAAATTTTTAGTCTCATCTTTTTTGGTAATTTCATATGGACCACTATTAGACACTTTTTTTCCTGGTAGGAACTTAAGCGAATTGGGGTTTGGTGTTACTTCGGTTTGAACAAACATGGACTAAATATAGTGAATATTTGAAAAATTAACACTTGATAATAAATTTTATCTAAAAACCCACTATTTCTTTAATTCTTTTAATCTTTTGAGATGCTATTTTATCAGCTCTTTCAACTCCTTCTAGAAGTGTTTTATCCAAATATGACTTATCATTAAGAAGTTTTTTTATTTCTATTGTAATGGGCTGAATTCTATCAACAAGAACTTCGGATAATTTTTCTTTAAATTCTGAAAAATTTTTACCTGCAAAAATCTCTACACTTTTTTCCATGGTAGAATTTGTTAAGCTTGAATATATTCCTAAAAGGTTTTTTGCTTCTAATCTTTCGTCAAGATCTTTTATGCAATTCGGCATTGGTAACGGATCTGTTTTTGCTTTTTTAATTTTATTGATAATTAGATCGCTGTCATCTTTTAAATTTATTCTACTTAAGTCTGACAATTCAGACTTGCTCATTTTTTTTGAGCCATCTTTAAGGCTCATAATTCTCGAAAACTCTTTCTGAATTAGAGGTTCTGGTACTTGTAAAAAATTTTCCATCTCAAAGTCAGTATTAAACTTTTGAGCAATATCTCTACATAACTCCAAATGTTGTTTTTGATCATCTCCGACAGGAACATGAGTTGCATCATATAACAATATGTCAGCCGCCATAAGGACTGGATAGGAGTAAAGGCCTACACTAGCTTTTTCTTTATCTTTTCCAGCTTTTTCTTTGAACTGGGTCATTCTATTTAGCCATCCCATTCTAGCAATACAACTTAATATCCATGCACTTTCAGCATGGGCAGGCACTCCTGATTGATTAAAAATTATACTTCTTATTGGATCTATTCCACTTGCTATAAAAGTGGCTACAGTTTCCTGTATGTTATTTTTTAATTCTTTTGGATTTTGTTTAACTGTAATTGCATGTAAATCTACTACACAAAATACACATTCGTTATCACTATCGTTATTTAGATCTACAAAATTTTTTATAGCACCTAAATAATTTCCTAGATGAAGATTGCCTGTAGGCTGAACACCAGAGAATATTTTTTTACTCATAAAGTTAATACTTTAATTTAATATCTTTCGTTTGAAAAGCTTTGATGAAATAACATACTATCAAATAAAATATCAATCCCAATATAACAGATAATACTAAATATAAAGATTTAATTGATTGATTAAATGCTAATCCATTTTGAAAAAAATTTAATACAAAGTTAAAAAATAATCCCATCATAATTGATGCAAAAATTATTTTAATAAATTTGATAAAAAATATTTGATTAAAATAAAATAATTGTCGATTTTTTAAAAAAATAAATAACATTATTGAATTAAACCATGATGAAATGGAAGTGGCTATTGGAATTATTATAAAACCAATTTCATTGAAATAATAAACACTTATTAAGATATTAAGTATTACAGAGATTAAAGAAATATAAAATGGAGTTTTAGTATCGTGATTGGCAAAGAAAAAACTTGAAAAAACTTTTATCAAAGCAAAAGCAGGAAGGCCTAAGGCAAAGTAATATAATGCGAGGCTTGAGTTCTTAACTGAATTTTCATCAAAAGACCCATAGCCAAAAAGTGCTGAAATGATTTGCTCTGATCCAATAATTAAAGCGATAGTTGCTGGTAGGCTTAAAAATAAACTTAATTCAAGCGCCTTATTTTGTATAATTAATATCTTATTTTTTTTTCTGGACTGTATATGTTTTGAAAGCTGAGGAAGTATAACAACACCAATCGCAATTCCAGCTATAGCTAAGTTAATTTGATAAATTCTATCTGCATAATATAAATAAGAAACTGCACTTGCTTGAAATGATGCAATTATTGTTCCAATTAAAATGTTGATTTGAGTAACTCCTGAGGAAAAAATACTTGGCAAAAGTTTTTTAAAAAAAAAACTAACTCTGTTACTTGCTTTTAATTTAAAAGTAAATTTTAATGAATAATATTTTGACACATATTTATACAAAAATATTAATTGTAAAAACCCAGCCAAAGAAACTCCATAAGATAAATAATAGACTAATTGATCACCTAAAAATTTAGAAAAAATTAATACTAAAATCAAAACAATGTTTAAAATTATTGGGGCTGCTGCTGCTGCCGCAAACTTATTATGTGAATTTAGAATTGCAGAAAAAAATGACGCTAAACAAATAAAAAACAAAAAGGGAAAAGTAATCCTTGTTAAATTTATAGCTAAATTCATTTTTTCTAAATCGCCAACAAATCCTGGTGCAATAATTGAAACAAATGAAGGCATAAAAATTTCAATTATTATTGTTAAAAATAATAAACCTAAAAAAAGAAGATTAAAAATATCGTTAGCAAATTTATTAGATTGTTTTTTACCTTTATTAATTTCTGATGAATAACTTGGAACGAATGCTGCATTAAAAGTGCCTTCAGCAAATAATCTTCTGAATGTATTTGGAATTCTAAATGCTACAAAAAAAGCATCAGCTAGCATTCCTGTTCCAAGAAAAATTGCTATTAAAATATCTCTTAAATAACCAAGCAACCTACTTATTATAGTATAAAAACCAAATGTACCTGTTGACTTAAGTAAGTTCATAAATCATATTAGTCTTAATTTTACCCTAATTGTAAGCTTATTGTAAGCTTATTGTAAGAATTTGTGGATCAAAAATTACTAATAATTAAAATTTTTTAAAATAAGTAAAAATAGAATTAAATTTAAGATTAAAAACAAAAATGAAAAAAACAAAGATTGATCATTACACCGACAAAGAAGCTTTAGATTTCCATAAAAATAAAAGGCCTGGAAAAATTGAGATCCATTCATCAAAAAACATGACCACTAAAAGAGATCTTGCTTTAGCATACTCTCCGGGAGTTGCTGCTCCTGTAAGAATGATTAGTGAGAATCCTGAGGCAGCATATGATTATACAAGTAAAGGAAATTTGGTAGCTGTTATCAGTAATGGTTCTGCAATATTGGGTATGGGTAATTTAGGTGCACTTGCATCAAAACCTGTAATGGAAGGTAAAGCAGTACTTTTTAAAAGATTTGCAGACATTGACTCTATTGATCTTGAGATAGATTGTTCTGATGCCAATGAGATTATTAATTCAATTAAAAACTTCGCTCCTAGTTTTGGAGGAATTAATTTAGAGGATATAGCTGCACCTGATTGCTTTATAATTGAACAAAAATTAAAAGAAATTTTAGATATTCCTGTCTTTCACGATGATCAACATGGGACAGCTATTATTACAACTGCTGCTTTGATAAACGCATTAGATATTAGTGGCAAATCAATAAAAGATATTAAAGTAGTTGTTAATGGAGCCGGTGCTTCTGCCCAAGCATGTACGGAGTTATTTAAAAATTCTGGTGTTCCAAATGAAAATATTATTATGTTAGATAGAAAAGGTGTAATTTATAAAGGAAGGCCTGATGGAATAGATCAATGGAAATCAAGATTTGCAAATGAGACGAAACTCAGAACACTTGAAGAAGCAATAAATGGTGCAGATGTTTTTTTAGGATTGTCTGCTAAGGGAGCTCTTAAAAAAGAATTTGTAAAAACAATGGCAAAAAATCCTATAATTTTTGCTTGTGCAAATCCTGACCCCGAAATTACTCCTGAAGAAATAAACGAAGTAAGGAATGATGCAATTATTGCTACGGGCAGATCAGACTATCCAAATCAGGTAAATAATTTAATTGGTTTTCCCTACATTTTTAGAGGTGCTTTAGATGTTAGGTCAACAACAATAAACGAAGAAATGAAAGTTGCTGCTGCTGAGGCAATTGCAAAACTTGCAAGAGAAGATGTTCCAGACGAAGTTGTAGCTGCTATGGGAGGTGAAAGACCACATTATGGTAAAGAATATATTATTCCCTCTACATTTGATCCAAGATTGATAAGTATAATTCCAGCAGCTGTCGCAAAAGCTGCAATGGATAGCGGAGTTGCAAGAAAAAAAATTGATAACTTTGATCTATATAAAGATCAACTTAAACAAAGATTAGATCCAACAGTTACAATTATGCAAGGAATTAACTCCTACATAAAAAAAAATTCAAAAAAAATAGTATTTGCAGATGGTGAAGACGAAAATACACTTAAGGCTGCGATAGCATTTAAAAATTCTAAATTAGGTACTCCAATTCTTGTTGGAAAAGAAGATAAGATAAAAGAACAAATTAAAAATATTGGCTATAGTGATAATTTTGATATTGAAATAGTTAATTCTAAAGATGAAGAAAAAAGAAAAAAATATGTAACACATTTATTTCAAAAATTACAAAGAGAACAAGGGTTTTTAGAAAGAGATTGTGACAGACTAGTTAGAAATGATAGAGTGATATGGGCAACTAGTATGGTTGCATGTGGTGATGCAGATGGTGCTGTTACTGGAAATACAAGACGATTTGGTGCTTCTTTAGATAAAATTAAACAAGTAGTTGATGTTAGAGATGGTGAAATCTTGTTTGGACTTAATATGGTTGTTCATAAAGGCAAAACAATATTTGTTGGGGACACTAGTGTTCATGAATATCCGACATCAGATCAAATGGCTGAAATAGCGATTTCTACAGCTAGAGTAGTAAGATTATTTGGTTTTGATCCTAAGGTAGCATTTGTCTCTCACTCTACTTTTGGTCAGCCTCTTACAAGTAGAACAAAGCATATAAGAAAAGCGGTAGATATATTAAAAGAAAAAAATGTAGACTTTGAATTTGATGGAGACATGCAACCGGATGTTGCTTTAAATTCTGAGTATGAAGAGTTGTACCCTTTTTCAAGAATTGTTGGTAAAGCAAATATCTTAATTATGCCGGGTCAACACAGTGCAGCTATATCGTATAAAATGATGAAAACATTAGGAGACACTAAAGTGATTGGGCCTTTACTAATCGGACTTGGATTACCAATAGAGATAGCTCCATTAAGATCATCTACATCAGAACTTATTAATTTAGCATCGATTGCTGCTTATTCTGCAGATGTAATTGATTATAAAAAATAATTACTCTTTTTGAATTCTTAAATCTTCTAAAAGAAGGATACTTGCTATAACATCTTCTACATCTAGTATCTCGTTAGCTTCACTAATTACTAGATTTTTTTCTTCTATGGTTAATGCTATTCCGTATATATAAATTTTTTTCTTATAAGTATCTATTTCAAAATTAGATGCTTTAATGTTCTTATTTAAAATAATAGCTG
>Ga0209666_1001439_pt1 | contig 18250 bp, 14 predicted proteins | sample SaaInlV_125m_DNA_FD_184679 | JGI IMG/M metagenome (GOLD analysis project Ga0209666, IMG submission 184679) | Marine microbial communities from expanding oxygen minimum zones in the Saanich Inlet - Saanich Inlet SI037_S3LV_10m_DNA (SPAdes)... | ecosystem: Environmental > Aquatic > Marine >...
GCTCCGCGCCCCGACGAGACGACCACCCACCTCGCTCCCCAGCGCGCACGCGCTCAAGGCGCAGGCGGCGGCGTTGCGCGCGCAGCAGGCAAAGAAACGCGCTTCGCTGGCTTCGAACGCCGAGGCCGACGCCGAGGCTTCGGGAGAGGATGACCGCGGCGCGAGCCTGGCGACGGCGGATGACGCGGCGGAGGATGACACCGCCAAACACGCCGGGACGTGGGGCACGATGTCCGCCGCCATCGAGGACGAGTACGTCCCTTCCCGCCCGAACTCGTACGAGGCGCTGGCGAAAACGAGAGCGGAGACGAGGGCGCGGGAGGAAATCGAGACGGCGCGCGAGGCGAGACGGCTCGTGCTTGAAGGGCAGAGAGCCGCGCGCGCGGCGTTGCGTCGCGCGGTGTCCGGCGGGACCGGCGGTTTGTATTCCGGGCGGGACAGGCGCGAGCTGGACGTGACCGGCGAGGAGGCGTTCGCGCGACGCGCGACGCTCGGGGCACACGGCGCGCGGGTTGGTGACGGGACTTCCGAATCATCCGGAACGGAAGGCGCCGATCGGTCCGCCGCGGCGAGCGGGGGCGGCGGCGAGTCTTTGGCGATGAAGATGATGAAGAAGATGGGGTACGTGGAAGGCCGGGGTCTCGGGAAGAACGACCAGGGTATGACCACTCCTCTGGAGGTCAGAAAGGACAGCGCGCGGTCCGGGATCATAGTGAACGCCCCCGAGAAGCCGCACGAGGGGGCGTAGACGCACGCGGCAGAGGAGATGCGCGCGAACATCGAGCGTTTGCGAATACACGAAGACTGGCGTCATACACATAAGCCTTACTTGACCCGAATCGCGTCCGTCAGTTGTCCTTCTTCTCCCTGGGCGTGTTTTTCGGTGTCGGCGCGGTGATGAGCGCCAGGATGATGGCAAAGCATATGCCGACGACAGAGAAGAGTATCAGCACGGCGCCGTACGTTCGAGGCGACGCCGCGGCGGCGGACTTGGCGCTCGCGACGGCGCCGGCGAACCCGCCGCTTCGCCACCCGCTCGCCACGCTCCCGAGATCGTTTGCCGCCGTCTTCCCCGCGCGCTCGAACGCGCCGTGCGCGTCGATGATGAACAGCGCGAGCGCCCTGGTGCTTTTGCTGAAGTACCTCGCGAACGCGCTGGGGGGCTCGGGGACGTCGTGCTTTTCGGATGTTTGGCTGAACGTCTCCGTCGCGAACGCGCGGAGCGACTCCAAGTCGCGCGCGCCCTTGTACTTGAACACGCCGCGATCGCGAAATAACAACAGGGTGGGGAAGCCCTTGACCAGTCCTCTGAACCGGTCGGTGGTGATCGGGTTCGCGGTCGCGTCCACGTCCGCGATGATCACGCCGGTGCCCTCCACCTCCACGGCGAGCTCGGCCCACGTCCCGGCCATGGCGCGGCAGTGGCCGCACCACGGCGCGTAGAACTTCACGAACCACGCGCCGGTGGTCTGCCCGGAAGACGCCTGCGTGTGGTGCTCGAAGGTATCGTCGGTGAGAGTCACCACCTCGCCCTGCGCGGCGGCGCCAGCCACCGCGAGGAGCACCAGGAGTCCGACGGCGGCGACGCGCTGATGAAGACGCGCCATCTCGAAACGGCGGCTGCGGGTGAGTCGTGTTCGATGCCGACGCGCAGATCTGTCTGATGAAATCCCGTCGTAGTGCACCTCTGGAAGTCGCTCGGAGCACGTCGCGATTGAAACGTTTCCACCCAACACGAAACCAGACTGGTGCCCATACGTTTCGTTTTGTGGTGAAGGTCGCACTCGTGCGGCCGCCCGTCACTGCGAGCCGCGCGTCCCACGGACGACGCACACGACTCTTCGCCGGGATCCCGCGACGCTCCGCGCGCGCACTCCCCGCTCCACCTGTCAGCGTCGTCGGCTTCGTCCCGCGCGTCGTGAAGGAACGTCCGTGAAGGCCGAAAGGGCGCGATGGGGAAGCATTTCCACGGCGAGGCTGCCAACTACCCGGGGGCGCCGAAGAACTTCGACCCCGAGAACCCGTACGCGGACGGCGTCGCGATGATCGCGCAGAGAGAGCACGTCGTGCGCGAGAAAATGGTCAAGGTGGAGACCTCGAAGGTGCGTCTTCGGTGACAACCGCGCGGTTTCCCGATCGCGCGTCACGAAACGAGCGGGCGAAAAAGAAACCCTACGGGCTCGTTACACGCCGCGAGCGGAGTACCGCTTCGACGGCGACAAGAGGCTTTCCGGGTCCCGCCATCCTCGCGCTTTGAAAACTCACGTCGTCGCCCTCCTCGCCCTCCCCCTAAATCGTTTCCCCGCAGCTTCTCCGCGAGCGCGTGCAGCGTTGCTATTTGAAGGAGGGCGTGAACCACTACCAAAACTGCAAGGAGGAGGTGAAGGCGTACTTGGAGTCCATCAAGAACGTCGGCGTGCACCGCGCGAACATCGGGGCGCACGACCGAGCGGGCGCGATCTAAAATAAGCGTCGAAACGGGGGCGGCGGTGACCCGAGAGTCTCCCGCGCATTGAGACGCGCAGGTTGTACGAATGCGTTGTGAACGATTGATTACGATTCGCGACGAAAAACGCGCGACGCGGGCGCCGTCGTTAGAAATAACGCCCCACCGATGGCGCCGATCACGCTACCGCGAACGTTTTCCCCGCGACCGCCGAGAGAAACACCAGCGCCCCGTACGTCGCGTTACTCCTGAACTTAGCGGCGCAGTCCTCCGGGTCGTCCAGGTCCACCGTCTTGATTTGCCAAAACAGATGCGACGCCGCGCCGGCGACGCCGGCGTAAAACGGCCACGCGACGCCGGCGCCGACGCCGGCGCCGACGAGCCCCGCGACGGCGAGTCCCCCGAACGCGCCGAGGTACTCCTTGGTATCCTCTCCAAAGTGAAGCGCCGTGGACCGCACACCCGCGGCGACGTCGTCCTTCTTGTCCTGGTGCGCGTAGACGGTATCGTACACGACGGTCCACGCCGCGCCCGAGAGGTACAGCGGCAGCACGACCGTCGGCTCCAGCGAGCCTTTCGCGGCGGCCCAGCCCACGAGCGCGCCCCAGTTGATGGTCAGGCCGAGAAACGCCTGCGGCCAGTTCGTGACGCGCTTCATCAAAGGGTACGCGCCGACCATCACCAGCGAGGACGCGCCGAGCGCGCGCGTGAAGTCGTCGAACTGGAGCAGAACGCCGAGGCCGGCGACGAGCTGCGCGCCGAGGAACGCGCTCGCCGCGAGCGGCGAAACGGCGCCGGACGCGATCGGGCGCGTTCGCGTTCGAGCCACTTTCTTGTCGATGTCGCGGTCCCACAGGTCGTTCACGGTGCAACCGGCGCCGCGAAGCAGCACGCTGCCGACCGCGAAGAGCGCCAGGTGTTTCAGATCGGGCGCCGCGCCCGCGTCGGCGGCGAGCGCGGCGGACCAAAAGCACGGCCACATCAGCAGATGCGCGCCGATGGGCGCGTCGAGCCGAGCCAGCTTCGCGAAAGGGACCGCGTCTGGCGGGAATGCGCGGTCGACCCACGTATGTCGCGCGTCATCCTCCGCCGGTGGTCGCGCGGGGTCTCCGAGTGTCGCGCGGGGTCTCCGAGTGTCGAGAAAACGCGTCCGCCTCGCCGGGGACGTCGTGAGGCGGCGAACCGTCGGGCGATGGAACGCTCCGACGGGCGACGCAGCGGCGAAGGACGCGTTTTCTCGAGGCGGCGCGTGCGCGCCGGACTCGGCATCCCTCGATGCCGACCCGCAGTGGGTCTGCGCGGCGAGGCCGTGGACCACGCGCCAGTCGCGCGATGCCGGCGAGCGCGACGCGAACGCCGAAGCGGACGGGTCGTCGACGCGACGGGGTTCGAAAAGCCGAGGATCGAGTGGGCACGCGGACGTCGACGGGACCGCGCGCCTCGTCGCGGAGGACCGAGCCAGGCGCCGCGCGCCCGTCTCGAGCGCACGCCGCATGCCGGTGAGAGGCGCACGCGCTTCGCACTCTGCGCGCGGACCCGAAGAGGTGGCGCACGTGTGCGGGGCCCCGCCAGCGTGGCGCGTCTCGGAGCGAAATTTTTCCTCGACGAAAACGCCGCTTCGACGCCTCCGAGTCCCACTCATGAGCCTCGCGGTGCGGGCGGTGCGCGTGCCTCGCGCGACGATGTCCTCCGGGTCCGACATGCTGACCAAACAGAGGTGGGCGGTGGTGGGTAACCACGCGAAGAATCCCGTGGTGGAGCGCATCACGAACCGACTCCGGTCGCACGGCAAGGAGGTCCATCGCGTCAACTCGCCCGGCAAGTCGATGCCTCCCGCGGAGTTCAACTTCCTGGGCGAGTGCCCCGGCCCTATCGACGTGGTGGACGTGGTGTGCAACCCCGCGATGGGCATGAAGGTGGTGGAGGAGGCTCTGTCGCTTGGGATCAAGGCCATGTGGTTCCAGCCCGGCGCGGATGACCCCGAGGTGGTGGCGAAGGCCAGGGATGCGGGCATAGAGACCCACTGCGGATGCGTCCTCGTCGACCTCCCCGAGCGGCGCGAGGCCAACCTGTGACGCGGATTAATGCTGCGATGATTGTCGTCGTATCTGAGATACCTTAAATAACCGGGATATAATCAGTCATCAGTTCACCTCCGGCTTCGCCAGGAACCTGGCCATGCGGATCGCCGCGCGCATGGCGTTCCCCGCGTACGCGACGCGGCCCTCCGCCTGCTCCGCCGTCGCGCCCGGGCCGATGATGCCCATGCCCACGGGCTTGGAGTACTCGAGCTCGAGCTGCTTGAACACCAGCGAGCACGTCGCGCCCATCTCCTGGCCGTGCAGCGTGCTCCCCTTCTCGATGTAGCCCACCACCACGACCGCGTCCAGGTCGGACGCGAGCATCTTCTCCACCACGAGCGGCGCCTCGTACGTGCCCGGCACCCACACGACTTCGTCAATCACCGCGTTCATGGAAACCGCGGCGACGCGCGCGTCTTCCAACATGCGATCCATCAGCGTGTTGTGGAACTCGCCGATCACGACGCCGACGTGCACGGGCGCGTGGCTGTCGTCACCCACGTGTGAGACGGTGGCGTTCGCCCACTTGTCCGCCTCCTCGGGGGTCTGGTGCGCGAACACAACCTCATCGTCCGTCTCCTGCACCGAGCCGGGGGTGTGGAACGTGTACTCCTTAGGGAGCTTCGCCTTCTCGCCGTCCGCCGCGGGGGCGGTCTTCGCCGCCTTGCGCTTGGCGTCGTCCGCCTTGGCCGCCTGCGCGGTGACCGCGCGGGACGCGCGGACGCGGCGCGCGGGCTGCGGAGTCGGGCGCGGGGAGGTGAGGCGGGGGACGGACGCGGTCAGCGGGCGATCGCGCGGCGCGCGCGTGGAGGCGGATAGCGAAGATCGTTGGCGCGCGCGCGGACGGGCGGCGGCGCGCGCTTACCTTCGCGGAGAAGCCGCCGAGGGCGGCGGCACGCGTGGAGACACCGAGTGCGGCGTACGCCGACGACATCGCGTGGGCTCGTGAACTCTGTTCGATGGAGGCGGGGGGCGCCGTTCGAGATGGGGCGTGCCGCGAGGCGCGCGCTTTTTCGAGGTCCACGTTAAAGCGACGCCTCGAGATTCGCGCGCTGCGGACCGTCGGATAGCGGATTCGCGCAGCCGAGGTCGGTTCGAGAACGTGACCCGTAAGTCGTGTCGAAGCTGCTTTTTATTACGGATATAAACGCGCTGGGCCCATAAACAGGCACGACTGTACTTTAACAGGATTATTGCTTCAGTTCGTACACCCTTATCAGTGTTCTTCAAACATTGACAAGCTCCTCATGGCGGAAGAAGATTTAAGCAGTGGCAGGTTGAGCCCGAAGTCCGCCAACGCTCGCGGTCGAAAGATCGAGGGCGTTGGCTTGATGAAGGCCCCTTAACATCATTCCAGTTGAGGCGGACGCCTGCCGCTCGTTCGGACGTCTTTTGCCGCGCTCGAGGACGACGGAACCCGGAGACGCGCGCCCTCCAGACGCGCTTCTCTTTTGCCCGCGGGGGTGCCCGCGCGGACGAAAAGTGCGCCGCAACGCGAAAGCGCATTCGAGCAGCGAAGGACTTTTCGCGTCCCGGTCGCTGCTTCGCGAGGAAATCGCCCGTCGACATTTTCAACCGCGCTCGGTAACCCGGCTTTTTCGAGTCACGCGCGCGAGTTCCGTGCGCGGTTCGTTTCGATCGGGAGAATCGGATTGGCGAAAAAAGCGGTGCCAATCAACCGCGGTCGATCGATCGGAGAAAAGACCAGTCAAGAATTCCGAATTCCCCTCTCGGGTGCCCACGTCAGGAAAACGTTTCGCGGTCGATCTGCAGCGTTCGAAAATCCTATCCACGAGGTTACTTTTTTCGCGCCAGACCTAAACGTGAAAGAATTGGTCGCAGACCCGCGGGCGTTCAGAACACGCGCGCCCTCACGGACGCACGCCTTCGACGACGCACGTCGCGCGCACGAACGTGTCCCGCACGACTTCGTCCGCGCTCGGATCCATCCGCACGTCGCCGGAACCAGACACCGGCCGATCGTAGGCCGTCCCAGCGTCCGCGTCGCAGGAGCTTTTTCACGGGTACTCATTCATGATGCTGGCGCACGGCCAGACGGTCCGCGTGACCGCCCCCACGCTCGCGCGCGCGCGCGCGAGCGCCAGGGGGACCAACCGCGCGGCCGCCGCACGGATCGTGCAGGTACGGCCTCCTCCGTTCTTCGCGGCGCCTCGAGGTGGCGCGAAGCGCGCGCGAACTCAAAGCACCGCCCCAAATCTTGCACTATGCCGCGTCACGCTGAAAGGCGCTTTTCTGACTGTGCGCGCGCGAACCGTAACTTCGCGCGAGAACCGACGAGACTTCCGCGAACTGACCGACGAACCCATCTCTCTCTTCGTTTCCTTCGTCTGATGATCCGTCGGAACGTCTCGTTTCGATCCGCCTGTGCGCGAAACGACGAAACGCAGCGCCGAACCCCGAGCGTTCCGTCTCAACGCAAACCCACCAAACGAGGTTCGCTCGGCGTGATGCGTTCGGTGATGGAACCCGAGCCCACCCCTCCCGCGCAGATGGAGGCGCCCGGCCCCGCCATGCCCCCCCCGGACGAGGCCGCGCAGCTGAGCGCCGCGGACGCCGCGCGCGCCGCGCACGATCACGCCGCCGCGCTCGCCGCCGAGGCTGCCGCCGCGCAGGCGGCGGTGGCTGCGGCGGAGGCTGCCGCGGCGGCGGCGGTGCCGCCCCCGCCCCCCCTGAACATCACGCAGACGGCGGTGCCCGGGTTGTTCGACCTGCCGACGGTGGGCACCGCCGCGCCGCTGGGCGCGTCGCTCACCGCGGACGGCGTGAACTTCGCGGTGTACGCCGCGCCCGAGGCGCACGCCGTGAACCTCTGTTTGTTCACGCCCGAGGACCTGAAGGCGGGCAAGCCCCCCACGCACGAGATCCCGCTCGACCCCGAAGCGAACCGCACCGGGAACGTGTGGCACACGCATTTGCCCAAGTGCAGCGACAATCTTCTGTACGGCTACCGCGTGGACGGCCCCAAGAATCAGCACAAGGGCCAGCTCTTCGACAAGGACCTGGTTCTTCTCGATCCGTACGCCACCGCGACGCTCGCGGGCGACCGCGTGAAGTACGGCGTGCCCAGCGAGACCGCCAAGCCGGGCGAGGAGTGCTGGCCGCAGTACGCCGGCGCGGTGCCTTCGCGCGACGACGTGTTTGACTGGGAGGGCGTCACGTCCCCCGGGCACGCCATGGCGGACCTGTGCGTGTACGAGACGCACGTGCGCGGTTTGACGGCTTCGCAGCCCGACGGCGGGACGTACGAGTCTTTGATCGATAAGCTCCCGTACCTGAAGCGCATGGGCTTCAACGCGCTCGAGCTCATGCCCATCGCCGAGTTCAACGAGCTCGAGTACTACAGCGACAACCCGGTGACGGGCGAGAAGCGGTACAACTTCTGGGGGTACTCCACGGTGAACTTTTTTTCGCCGAAGCAGCTTTTCGCCAAGTCCGCGGGCGAGGACTGCGGGCGCGCGGCGAACCGCGAGCTCAAGACCATGGTGCGCGAGTGCCACCGCAACGGCATCGAGGTCATTCTGGACGTGGTGTTCAACCACACCGCCGAGGGCAACGAGCGCGGGCTCACCCTTTCGCTGCGCGGATTCGACAACCGCACGTACTACATGGTGGCGCCCGAGGGCCAGTTCTACAACTACTCCGGGTGCGGAAACACCGTGAACTGCAACCACCCGATCGTGCGGCAGATGATCGTCGATTGCCTCAGGCACTGGGTCACGGAGTACCATATCGACGGGTTCAGGTTCGACCTCGCGTCCATCATGACGCGCGCGCCCTCGAGCTGGGACCGGCTGAGCAACGAGGGCTGGCCCACCACCGGCATCGACAACAACGAGATCTCCGTCGGCGACGCTCTCGGGGACCCTCCCGTGATCGCGATGATCAGCAACGACCCCGTTCTGGGCGACGTGAAGCTCATCGCCGAAGCGTGGGACGCCGGGGGTCTGTACCAGGTGGGCAGCTTCCCGCACTACGGCAAGTGGGCGGAGTGGAACGGGCGCTTCCGCGACGACGCGCGCAACTTCATCCGCGGGTTCGATGGGTACGCCGGGTTGTTCGCCGAGTGCATCTGCGGCTCGCCCTCGCTGTACAAGGACACCGGCCGCAAGCCGTACCACAGCCTGAACTTCATCACCGCGCACGACGGGTTCACGCTGCGTGACTTGGTGTCGTACAACGAGAAGCACAACGACGCCAACGGCGAGAACAACCAGGATGGCGAGGAGAACAACCAGAGCTGGAACTGCGGTTTGGGGCCGCACGAGGACGGCGACGGCGCGACGCCCGTGGCGAAGGTGCTGCGCGACCGTCAGATGCGCAACTTCTTCGCCGCGCTGTTCGTGTCGCAAGGGACGCCCATGGTGTACCAGGGCGACGAGTACGGCCACACCAAGGGCGGGAACAACAACACGTACTGCCACGATAACGCGCTCAACTGGGTGGACTGGGACGCCGCCAAGGATCCGGTGAAAAACGCGGGTTTGTCGCGTTTCGCCCGCCTGATGCGCCAGTTCAAGGCGAGGCAGCCCGCGCTGCGGTTGATGGACTTCCCCAACGAAAACAACATCAAGTGGCACGGAAACGAACCCAATGAGCCGTCTTGGGACGAGGAGAACCGGTTCGTTGCGTTCACCGTGCAGTCGCACGACCCGGGGCGCGAGATCGGACTCGGGAAGTCGGAGCAGATTTACTGCGCCTTCAACGCGTACCACCTGCCCGCCAAGGTGGTGCTGCCCAACCCCCCCGACGGGTGCGCGTGGAGGTTGGTGGCGGACACGGCGCTGCAGCCGCCTTACGACTTCCTGGACGCGGACGACATCCCGGCGCAGTCAAAGGCGGCGGCGGAGGCGATGCTCAAGCCGCAGCTCGCGTCCAACTGCTACACAGTCATGGACAGAGCCTCGGTGGTCATCCGCGCGGAGCGGATCAGGCCTCTGCCCGAGCCCGAGCCCGAGCCCGTGGCGGCTCCCGAGCCCGAGCCCGTGGCGGCCGCGCCGGCCGCCGACCCCGCGATGCCGCCCGCCCCTCCCGCCCCCGAGGCACCTCCCGCCGCGTAGGCGGGACGGCGTCCTTGCGGCGCGGAGCGCGGCGGAGGCGCGGGCGAGGCGCGACGCATTCTTTACAGTAGTAGGAAGATTTTTTGGAGAGGGCAAGGGGCGGCAACCCCCGACGCCGGGACTTGTCACAACGAGAGAATAACACACGAATAACACACGTTCGTTCGCGTCACGACGCGCGACGCGATACTCCACCCGAACTCTAATACAGTCTACATCGCCTCGATCACCGCCTCGGCGACGTCGCGGCCGATGGCATCCGCCGGCCCGGCGGCTTTGCCCTGGCACCCGCTGACGGCGAACACGCCGCCGCCGCCGAGCGCGTCGCACTGCAACTCGCCGTCGTCCGTGCACGTCGTGACGCAGGGCTTGCTGACGAGTGACAGGAAGTTCACGTCGGGCATGAGCGACACCAGAACGTCGTGAAGCGCGTCCGCCACAGCCTCGTCGCCGTCGCTCCGCATCCACGCGTCGAGGTCCTCGACGACGCGCGCCGTCCCCGCGGCGGAGTCGTCGAAAAAGTCGTTGGCGCCGCCGCCGATCTTGACGTACCACCCCTTCGGGGGATCCGGGCCGGGGTACAGGATGGGGGGCAACACGTACACGGACATGGCCTCGTTCCGCGAGTGCGAGTTTTCTTTTTCCGTTTCTTTTTTCGTCTCCTTCTCGTTGCCTCGCGCTTCGCGCGCCGGCGCGAACTGGTACTTGACCGTGGGCATGTCGCGCAGCGCGCCGCGCGCCGTCGCCTCGGTCACCTCGGCGAGAAGCACCGTCCGGCGCGAGTTGCGGATGGCGCCGACGCCGCTTCGACGCGTCTTCTCGGGCGACAAACCGTGTTCGTTTTTCGCGGGAATGTTTTCGACAGGAAGGAGCCCCGAGCTCGACGCGAGCCACCTGGTGTACGCGCCGCCGGCGAGCACCACGGCGTCGGCTTCGTACGTGGCGCCTTTTTTCGTTCGCACCGCAAACGGCGCGGCTTTTTTTTTCGCGCCGCGTTCCTCTTCCTCCGCCTCTTCCCGCCGGTCGACGCCCACCGCGCTGTCCCGCACGACCGCGCACGGTTTTTTTCGCGCACGATTCGACGCACCGGTGTGGGAAACCGAGAGCATGATCGCGTTCTGCGCCTGGATCATCTTCCCGGGGTCGACGAACCCGCCGACGGCGTCGCTCACGGCGACGTGCGTGTCGGGGACGTTTAGAAACGGAAACGCGCGCTCTACGTCTCCGCCCGAGGCGTGGCTGACGTGTTTCACGCGCGCTTCTTCCAGTCTCTGTCTCGGCTTCTCCACGAACGCGGGCGTCCCGCACGCCAGGCTGCCGCACTTGCGGAAGAACTCGATGCCCGATTTTGCTTCGATGGACGGGAACGCGTCGATGGAGCGCACGTTCCACTCGGTCCACGTCTCCCTTCCCTCCGCGTCGAGGGGACGCACGATGCGTCCCACGTCGTTCGACGCGCTCGTCAAAGTATCGCTCCCGTCCAGCACGAGCACGGACTTGCCCGCCTCGGCGACGTGCCGGGCGACCGCGCTGCCGACCGGGCCGTTGCCCACCACCACCACGTCGTGCCTCGCGCGCGGAGCGGCGTCCGAGGAGGCGCGCGGGGAGATCATCCGAGAGACGCCCCGGGGACGCGCGGGGACGCGGCGGCGCGGGGACGGGGGAACCGACGCGGGAACGCCGGGGAGAGACGGACGCGCGCGCGAGAGAGACAGCAGCCGCGGAGACATCGCCCCGACGCGGCTCGCTCTGGGCGCAGGCTGGTCGTCGGGAAGGAAGGTGGGTGTCGCCGTGGAAAGAAAAAAACCAACAAAGACAGAGAGTGACACGAGGTTTCGTTTTATTTTTCACGAAATGTCGTGTGTGATCACAACAGACGCGCGGCGCGCGTACTACGCGCGCGACGCGCTCGCGTACCCCCTCCAAAGAACAGCGTGACGCATATGTACTTACGTCACTTACTCGGCGGCCGCCTTGCTCTTCTTCTTCTGCATCTTCTTGAGGTAGAAGTCGAGCTCCTTGCCCTCGAGCACGTACCCGTCGCAGCGCCCGCACTGGCCGGGGCGGCTGGTGACGAGCGCGTACAGGCGCCCGGTGACAAACTGTTGGTCGATGTTCTCGGCGACGGCGTGCTTGGCGTTGCGCTCCTTGAGCTTCTTCGCGAGCGCGTTGGAGCGCTTCTCGTCGATGTCCTCGCTCTCCACCTTCTCGCCGTTCTTCACCTTGATGCCAATCTTCTTGCCGTAGTGCTGCTGGTACCACGCGCGGAACGGCGCGGCGTCAATCTGCACGACAGCCGACTTGACGAGCGTCTTCGTGCGCACGAGCTCGTTGTTCGACGCGTTGTACGTCACGTCCATGATGCGCGTCTTGCGCGTGACGTTCTCGGAGCCCCAGGAAAAGTTACCGTGGTCCAGACGGAGCGCGCGGTACTTCATGTTGCCGCCGCGGCAGCGCACCAGGCGAACGTCGCCGGTGGTCACCTTGTGGAGCTTGCCTTCCGCATCCTTTTTGTCCTTGGCGTGAGACGCCGCGAGCTTGGTGTTCGCGGGCTGGCGGCCGAGCTCGTACCTGCGCGAAAGAAAGGGGAGGGGTCAATACGCGCACACCCTAAACTGCGTCTCGCTCTCGGAGCCCGAAGGTCGACCCGCCAACGCCGCGGGCTTCGCGATCCCGGCGAGAGTCGCGCACGGTAAATTCGTGCGCGCTCGCTCGCGAAACCCTATAATAGAAACGCGTCGCGAGGGGCCCGCGCCGGGTCGCGCGAGTCGCGGAGAGGTCCGGGGATGGTACGTACTTGCGCTTCTTGCGCCAGGGCTTCTGCTTGCCACCGGTGTTGCGGCGCTTGTGGAGAGAGTCGCGAGAGATACCTGCGGAGCGGACGGCGGGGATCGGGAAAAAACTCGTCAGCGACGCGAGGCGTGCGAAATCGATGGCGTCCGTCGTCCACCGGAGACGCCTGCCACGAGACGCGGGCGACGCGCCGCGGGCGCGCGGAGGCGACCGTGCGCGGTATCCGTGACGTACCCATGATGTATCCCTTTACCCGACGTTCCCGTGCGTGTAGAAAAGGGCGAGGGGTGCGTCGGGGATCCGCACTTGGGACGCGCGAGAGTTAGGGTCTTGCCGTGGAGCTCGTTACGCGAAAACGCAGTTTCTATGCGACAATTAGTCTGATAAAAGTATTTCTATGAGCAATCAGTCTGACTGAAATGATCATGCGCTCGACGCGCTCGAACCTCTCAAGCGGAAACCGCCCGTGGTTCCGGCATTCCGCGACGCGCGCGGGAGAGGAGGAGGTCCCGGGACGCGGCACCGCGAGCGGCTCGTGGGGGCGACGGTCGCGGACGCTCTCGTCAGGCACCGGCTCGCGAGGGAGGAGGGCTCATCGGAGGCTCTCGCGGATACTAGAAGGGGAGGCGCGTCGCGCACGATGCGCGCGGAGAAGATCTTCAAGCTCGCCAAGGGGTTCCGCGGTCGCGCGAAGAACACGATCCGCGCCGCTCGCAATCGCGTGGAGAAGGCGCTGCAGTACGCGTATCGGGACCGGAAGGCGAAGAAGCGCGAGTTCCGTGAGCTTTGGATCCAGCAGATCAACGCGGCGACGCGCGAGCACGGCGTGAAGTACTCCGAGTTCATGCACGGGCTCAAGGAGGAGAACGTGGTGGTGGACCGGAAGATCCTCGCGGAGCTCGCTCAAACGGAGCCGTACTCGTTCAAGGCGCTGGTGGACCAGGTGAAGAAAATGAAGGGCATCGAGTAGCGGAGTCGTTTTGCGATCGCGGCGCGTCGTAGTGTGTCGCGTGATGGTGTGTATCGTGGTGCGTTTCGGGTTCGGAGGCGAAGAGAAGAGTGAGTCAGAGTCTCGGCGCGTTTAACCAACCCTAACTACGCGACGCGTCTTGACGCCTGGCCGTCGTTCGTACGCGTTCGTTCGCGTTTCTTCGTGTGCGATGACAACAACCTAACCGCGTGTATTATTAATCATGGCTCGTTCGTCCACACGCACGCGACACGCGGCATCGCGGATTTCTCACTCAGTTATCGTCCGAGAAGCACGAGCCGAACGCGTAGTACTTGTTGATGGCGAGGGTCATGTCCTTGATCATCTGTTTCAGCGCCGGGTTCGCGGTTTCGTCAATCGGGACGGGGCGCTTGATCACGAAGTACTTGCCCGTGACGAACTCGTCCTTGCCCGAGCGGTTGGTCTTCATGAGCTGGCCGTCCTGAGAGGGCATGAGCGTGTCGTACGTGGGCACCTGCTCGGAGTCCATCTCGCAGATGAGCTCGCAAATCTCAACCTCCTCGCCGTCTTTGTTGCCGTAGATCACGACGAGCATCCCGTTGGTCAGCTCCTCGTCACCCTCTTTGCCGTTAGAGATGAGCTCCACGTCCATCCGCTTGCCGTACTGCGCCAAGCCGTTCTCGCCGTACGCGATCTCCATGTACCGGTACATCTGCAGCAGGAAATCGTGCCTGAAATCGTTCGGAGAGAAGGGAGAGTGGGACGAGGTGAGTGCCCATATTCGCCTCGCTTTGGTCACCTGGAGACGTCCGAAAAAGTGCGGATATTCACGACGGTTGGGAGCGACGCGCTCGCGTCGCGCGTCGTCGCGGAGACGCGCGAGGACGTCGAGAGACGTCGCGACCGGGAACGCCACGCGGCGCGTCGGTGGTCACGCACCTGGGGATCTTTCCGGGGATTTCCGCCTTGCACAGCTCCTGGAACTTGCCGCACTCGGAGAGGCCCGCGATTTCGCCCTCCGCCCGCACGACCAAGGCGCTGCCGCGCATGGGACGCGCGCTGGCACGCTTACCCGCCGCGACGGACGCGACGGGCGTGCCGCGGACGACGACGGAGGAAGCGAGGGTGGCGGCGGCCATTAGGATAGCCTCGGGGGAGTGTAACTGCTCGCGCGGTCTGAACTGGAGGCGAGGCACCGCCGCCTTTGACGAGCGATCATGGATAGCGTGAAGCGGAAAAGCCCGATGCCGAGCGGCGAACGCGCCCGTTTCGTGACTCAAAAAATAGACCCAGAGGTCGACTCCGCTGCGATTTCGCTGATTGCGCGTTCGCGGTCGTAGACAACGATCTTCGCCTTCGCATAAACAACGCGTAAATCGAACGATCACGACGTCCAGTGTTGGCGTCGCGCGGCGGTCGCGAGGAAGCCCCCGTGACTAAACCCTTCGCGATGGACCGCGCGCGGCTCCCCCCGGGGATGGCGCGGCTGGTGGCGAGCCGCGGCGGCAAGAACCTCTCCGCGCACCAGTACCGGTTCAGCGTGCTGGTCATCACGTTCCTGTCGTACATGATGTACCACGCGTCGCGCAAGCCGCCGTCGATCGTGAAGTCGGTGCTGAACCCCACGGACGAGCAGAGGCGGGCGGGCGTCCCCGGGTGGGCGCCGTTCAACGGCCCCGACGGGAACGAGATGCTCGGGCAGACGGACGTCGCGTTCCTCGCCGCGTACAGCGTGGGGATGTTCTTCAGCGGGCACATCGGCGACTCCATGGACCTGCGCGTTTTCCTGACGTACGGCATGGTCGGCTCCGGGCTGTTCGTGTGCGCGTTCGGGTTCGGGCAGGCCTGGGAGCAGCACAGCATGGCGTACTTCATCTTCGTGCAGATCGCCGCGGGCGTGTTCCAGAGCACGGGGTGGCCCTCGGTGGTCTCGGTCATGGGCAACTGGTTCGGCAAATCCAAAAGAGGGCTCATCATGGGCGTGTGGAACGCGCACACCAGCGTCGGCAACATCCTCGGGTCGCTGTTGGCCAGCGCCATGCTCAAGACGGGGGACTGGGGGAACGCGTTCGTCATCAACGGCGTGCTGACCATCGCGTGCGGGTGGCTGGTGTACATGTTCCTGGTCGTCGCGCCCGAGGACGCGGGGCACCCCAGCCCGCACGGCGCCGCGGGCGAGGCGGGCGGCGACGGGTTACTCGGCGGGAAAGACGTATCGGAGAACGTCTCTGACGGCGCCGTGGGATCGATCAATCACGGCTCGAACCACCCGGTGTCTCCTAAGCGAAAACCGCAGGCGGCGGGGTTCAAGGCAGCTTTAAAGATCCCGGGCGTCGTCACCTTTTCGCTGTGCCTCTTCTTCACCAAGCTCGTGGCGTACACGTTTTTGTACTGGTTGCCGTTTTACATCGAGCGCACGGAGATCGGCGGCGTCTACTTAACCCCAGCGCAGGCGGGACGGTTGTCCACTCTGTTCGACATCGGCGGCGTCGCGGGCGGCATCCTCGCCGGGTACGTCTCCGACCGATTCAACGCGCGCTCGTTGACGAGCGCCGGGTTCGTGTACGCGTCCATCCCGGTGTTGTACTGCTACCGCGAGTACGGCGGGTCGAGCATGACCGCCAACGTCGTTCTCATGACACTCGCCGGCGCTTTGGTGAACGGCCCGTACGCGCTCATCACCACCGCGGTCTCCGCTGATTTAGGAACGCACGAGAGCCTGAAAGGCAACGCGCGCGCGCTCGCGACGGTCACCGCGATCATCGACGGCACCGGTTCGATCGGCGCGGCGGTTGGGCCGATGCTCACCGGGTGGATCAGCGCGCACACCGACGACTGGAACAACGTCTTCTTCATGTTGTACGCGGCGGACCTCGTGGCGGGGCTGCTGCTCATGAAACTCGTGATGAAGGAGATACGGGCGATGTGAACGGGGAGATGCATCGGCGGTATCGAGACGTAGCGCCCATCGTCGTCGCGTCGACGTCGTCGAATGTTAAACTTTTTTTATCTCGTCGAAAACAAGTCGCGTCGCGTCACTCTCTGCGCGCCGCGACGGCGCTTCGCACGGCGCGCGCGAGCGCCGCCGGCGGTCGTTCGCTCGCCGCGACGATCTTCGCCAACCACGCCTCGACGTCGTCGGGGGTTCGCAGACGCGGCACCGCGTCGAACGGTCGGCCGGCGCGGTCCAACGCGACGTCCAGAAGCGCGCGGCTGACTCGCAGTTTGCGAGTCTCCGTGTGGCGCGCGGGCGGGACGGTCACGACAGCTTCGAGCACGCGCGTCTCGTCCGCGGAGGTGAGGTACCAGGCGTCTCCGTCGCGGCGCACGCGCGCGTACCCGCCAAGCACAAAAGGCACGACCGCGTCCTCGTACGCGTCGCGCCACGCGGTGTCGGTCTCGGCCGCGTCCGCGGCATCCTCCGCCCCCGCCGGCTCCGTCCGCGTTCGCTTATCGAGGGACCCCGAACCGCCTCTCCGACGTTTGGACTTCGAGGTGACTGCGCAGGGAGCGACGTGAGCTCCTCGATGCGGCATGCCGCGTCGCTCTGGGGAGGTGGCCGGGCACGCGTCGCTCGTCGACGCGGAAGCATCCGCGCGATCGCGCGCGTCGGCGGGTCGAGAGGCGCGTCGCACGCACGCCGCGTCGCTCGTGCGAGCCGGAAGGTCGGACACCGCGGCGAGCGTCGTGTCAACCACGACTCGTCCTCTCGCCGGGATCGAGGGGGTGCCTTCGGGGATATCGCTCATGACGACGAGCGCGGGTCGAACGCGAGGCGGCGTATCGGGACGCGCGCGCGTGTCGAGTGACCGGAACCGAGCCGAATCGGGGGACTGTCGAGTCGGGGGTGGCGCGCGCGGGCGTGTGTCGATTCGCGTCATCCGAGAAAAAAACAAAACAGAGAACGACGCTCGGTGGACGGAGATGGGCTGACAGGCACCGTGACAAACAACGCGAAGCCAAATCGCGTCTCATTTCAACAGTCGACGAGGGGCGCGTCTCTCTCGCGTCCGCTCCGCCATCGAACGCTCGCTTTCTCCCCGGGGGACGCTCGACGTCGACCACTTCCGAAAACGCACGTCGCGGCGCTCAGTAGAAGTTATCGTACGTGCTCTGCCTGAACCAGTTGTAGTCCGGGAGGAACTGCACCGGGCCGATGGCGGCGATGGCGGGGCACTCGTCGCGGATGTACTTCCACGCCGTCGCCTTCACCGTCTCCGGCGTCACAGCGTCGATGCGCGCGAAGAGCTCCGCGCGCGGGATGCGGCGGCCGTACGTCAGAAGCTGGCGCCCGATCTCCTCGGACGCCGCGCTCGTGCTCGACTCGGCGTGCAGCAGCAGCGACGACTTGAGCGCCTGCTTGGCGCGAACCACGTCCTCCGCCTTGGGGTCGTAAATCAAGCCCTGCAGCTCCTGCATCACGCAAAACGCCGCGTCATCCAGCGCCTCCTTGTTCTCCGAGGAGACGTGCACGCCGAACAGACCCGTGTCCGCGTAGTTGGTGTTGAACGCCATGAACGAGTTCGCCAGGTCGTTGGCGTGCAGGCTCTGCGCCAGAGGCGAGCCGGCGTGCCCCGCGCCCGGCGCCGCCTTGTCCCAGCTCCCCAGCATCGCCTGCATCACCATCAGCGGCACGGCGTCCGGCGAGTTCCAGGGCGCGCCCTTGAACGCGACGCAGAAAGAAGCCGTGGTCATGTCGTCGTCGCGGATGCGCACGTCGGAGCCGGTGAAGTGCGCGGGATCGTTTTTCACGAGCGTCGCCACGTCGGCACCGGTCGTCGGCACATTCGCGAACGCGCTCTCCGCGAGTCGCACGAGGTCATCGTGCTCGACGGCGCCGGTACCCACGAGCACCATGCGCGGCGCGGTGTAGTGCTCCTTGATGTACTTGGCGAGGTCA
>Ga0209666_1001440_pt1 | contig 18250 bp, 10 predicted proteins | sample SaaInlV_125m_DNA_FD_184679 | JGI IMG/M metagenome (GOLD analysis project Ga0209666, IMG submission 184679) | Marine microbial communities from expanding oxygen minimum zones in the Saanich Inlet - Saanich Inlet SI037_S3LV_10m_DNA (SPAdes)... | ecosystem: Environmental > Aquatic > Marine >...
CGGCGCGGCGCTTCGCATGCGCGCGTCGTCGCGTCGCGAACTGTCGCGCGCGCGGCACTTTCCCGCGCGAATTCAAATCATGCGCGCGACGCGCGCGACGGCGTCGAGCGGCGCGACCGCGACGCGGCGACGTTCGCGCGGTGCGCGCGCGACGCGCGACGGCGCGCGACGGCGCGCGCGCGCGAGGTGCGACGCGACGGGACGGCGCGAGACGATGATTGCGCTCGCGGGCGCGCTCGCGGTGACGGCGCCGCGGCGCGCCGACGCGGCGGGCCAGCCGATCGATTGGTTGATGCAGTCGACGTTCGACGAAGACGTCGATCTCGTGGAGATCATCAAGGCGTCGGCGAAGGGAGACGCGGCGGCGGGGTCGGAGTCGTGGCGACGCGAGGCGGCGGAGAAGAGACGCGAGACGGCGAAGGAAAAGGCGACGACGACGACGGACGAAGAGCGCGAACCGGCGGACGTGGGGAAGACGGCGACGAAGTTTGGGAAGCTTGGGGTGATTTTGGTGCTCGCGGACGTGGTGACGGCGGCGGTGATGGGGAAGAGCGTGCTCGGCGTGGCGAAGTCGTTGGAGCGCGAGATGGAGTTGGACGAAAACGGCGAAGTCGTGGAGGTGAAGAAGGTGGAGAGTGGAGATTGGAAGGACGGGATCGCGGATAAGCTCATGGATAGGATCAAGGAAAATCAACGCATCGCCGAAAAGGGCGCAGAGGAATCTGAAGATTGACGCGTCTACGGCGCATCCGTCGTCTTCGCGTGTAATATTTATCGAGTCGGCGAGTCTTATTTCGTGACATTAAAAATCAGCCGATGAACTCGACGCGCTCGGCTGGGGGTGGAGGGTCCATGGCGTACGACGCGATTAACTCCGCCTTGGACGCTCGTCCGAAAGCTACGTCTCGCGAACCGTCCGGCCGCCTCCGCCCTTTCGACCACATGACGAAGCCGCGCACGCGCTTGTACGGCATTCCTCGATCGCCCTTTTTCGTCGCGTAAAATGTGCGTATGATCACCGCCGTCTGTCCAAAATCTAATCTCCCGTAATCGCTCGCGAGCTTCAGGAAATTCCGTCTCGTAAAGTTTTGGATGACCAGCGCTCCGGTGGTAGCGTCTAGTGTGCAGTCGACCTTGAACGAACGCCCGACGCGCGGGTGCGGCACGAACTTGAACACCGTCAGAGTCACTAGCGCTCGATTCATGGCGACTCCTTTGGGGTGCACCGTGTCCATGAGCGCCTCGCGCACCGCAGACTCAAGCGCTTTTTCGGCGTCGTTCAATTCATAGCCGCTCATGTGATAATCCTCGTCGCGCGGCAACGCGACGTACGCGTCCTCGCGCGTGTTTTTCGCGCGTGTTTTTCGCGGACGAGGGATGTGCGAAATTTGTTCTCCGCAACACTCGCAGTACGTCATCAGGCGTGAGGTGGCGTCTTACGCGCGAGACGAAGGACCCTCGTTGACTCGAAAAAGTCAGTTCCTCTTCCCTTGTCGATGGTTGACTTTGGGCGCGAATGGTTAAACTACAACTTTTATTGATCGACCGCTATGACGACCGCGATCGACCGCCTCGACCGCCTCGACCGCCTCGACCGCCGCCGCCGCCGCCGCCGCCGCCTCGACCGCGTTGCCGATTCGCGCGATCGTTCGGACGCTTGTTTGACGAATCGCCGCCGACGTTTTCAAAGGAAAAACCGGGCGACATTAAACTCTTGGCCATGTCGGGAACTAACGCTTCGCGAGTGACGACTTGCACGCCCTCGTGCGTCCAAATCTTGAACGAAGCGTTCCCATTGCACCCAACGCCGATCCAACAGAGCCCGGCGATGGAGATGTCTCGCGTCGACGCTTGCCAGTCTTCGCCATAGATGTTCACGACGCGTGACCCCCACGCGCCAAACTGTCTCATGCGAGCCTCTCCGATCGGAGGCGTCATCTTCGTCCCTCCGTGCTTCTCGAGAAACGTGTCCGCTCCCTTTGTCGTGCGCGCGTAGTGCGTGGCGACCTTGTTCGACGCCCACACGGTGAGGTATAGCGTGCGTTGCGGCGATTCCAAGACGTCGATGCGCGCTAAACCACCTATGTGAATCGTGCCACCGACTTCGATGCGATACGTGCGCGGCGTGACACGCTTGTTCGGTAAAACGACCTTCATCTCATCGCCGTTCAATCGCGAAGAGAGTTGAAACGGTTGCAACAATCCGGGCGTGTCGTAGACGTCTGAACTGTTCGGCAACAGCGCCGGGAGCTTCACCATCCCGAGCGTCGTCCCAGGAAGCGGACTCGCGATCGGGCCTCCGTCTTCTTCACCCGGGCCGCCGTACCTTTGACTCAAGCGGTTGATCAACGAACTCTTACCCGCGTTTTGCGCGCCGACGACGTACACCTCTTTCCCTCGATCGAGCATGTCTTCGAGCTGTTGCGCCAAAATCGCCACCCCCATCCCCGCTTTGGCGCTCACCAAGTGCACGCCCGCGCATCGCGAAAGCCCGAAATCCTTCGACCGCCGTCGCACGAACGAAGTCAAGCGCGTGCGCGTGCACTGCGTGGGCATCAAGTCCACCTTGTTCGCCACGAGCAAGACGTCCACCACGCCCTTCTCCACGTACGGCTCGATGACGTCGATGGCATCCACCGGAAACGATCCGTCGAAATCCAGTAAATCGACCATGAGTAAAACCACGGCGCGGCCTTCGCCCGTCAACCGCTCGAAACTATCGCCGACGACGCGCGCGAAATCGAACGACGGCAACAGTACCTCCGCCGCCGCGTTCTTCACCCGTCCGCTCGTTCGCAGCGCGAAGCACCGCGCGCACACCACCGTCGGCGGTCCACGCTTTTTCTTCGCCCGCCGTTTCGTCGCCTCGTCGTCCTCGTCGTCGTCAAACAAAGAATTCAACGCGTCCAACCGCGCCGCCGCCTCCTCGGCGTCCAACCCGCTCACGTTTTCTTCATCCATCAACTCGAACCCCGGCGGCACGTACGTCTCGTCGATCGCGTCGTCGTCCACATCGTCGTCGTCGTCCTCGAACTCGAACGCGTCGCTCGCTTCCTCCGCGTCGTCCTCGTCGTTCCTCTCTTCCGCCGCCGCCGCCGCCTCCAGCGCGCGTCTCGGCGTCACGTAGTACCCCGGCGCGTTCGCGTCCTCGCGCTGCAGCCCGACCCCGCACCCCGGGCACACGCTCGGCGTTCCCGTCCCCACCGCGCGCGCGCGCGCCGTCGCCGCGCGCCCCCGTCGCTGGCTCCCGCCCGTCCGTCCCCATCGCGTCCCCGCCGCCGTCGTCGTCGTCGTCGTCGTCCGCTGCGCGCGCGCCGCGACGCTCGCGCCGCTCGCGCGCGTCGTCGCCGTCGGCATCGCGCGCGTCGCGACGCGCGCGCACCGCCACGCGCGTCGCATGCGCGTCGCGCGATGCCGCGAAACCGCCGCCGACGCGTAAAAAAAACCGTAACAGTGACGACGACGACGACGATGACGACGACGATGACGACGACGACACACGGCGACGCGCGCGCGCGCGAAGGAACGAACGCGCGACGGACGAGGGACGAGCGACGCGAAGACGACGCCGAACGCGCGGTGCATGCTTCGAGCGGTCGCGCGACGGTCGACGACGACGGCGACGACGACGACGCGCGGATTCGCGAGGACGAGACTCGGCGAACGACGCGGGCGAAGAGGACGAGACGCGACGCGAGCGACGCGAGCGACGCGGCGAGAGGTGATGGTCGGGACGAGCGCGGCGTCGATGTCGGCGATCGGGGCGGGACGGGTCGGGGGGGCGAACGCGACGGCGACGGCGACGAAACGGGCGACGAGCGAGGACGCGAAGGCGACGCTCGACGCGCTGGAAAATTTGAAACCGGGGACGAGGCTCGCGGGAGGGGCGTTCGAGGTGACGTCGACGAAGCGAGTGATGCCGTACGACGTCGTGGCGGTGGAGCTGGAGCACGTGAAGACGGGGGCGAAGGTGCTGCACGTGGGCGCGGACGACTCGAACGCGGGATTCAACGTGGCGTTTCGGACGACGCCGCGGGATTCGACGGGCGTGGCGCACGTGTTGGAACACACGGTGTTGTGCGGAAGCGAAAAGTTTCCGGTGAGAGATCCGTTCTTTAACATGCTGCGACGATCGTTGAGCACGTTCATGAACGCGATGACGGCGAGCGATTTCACGTGCTACCCGTTTTCGACGATGAACCGCGTGGATTACAAAAACTTGCTCGACGTCTACTTGGACGCCGCGTTTTTCCCCAAGATCGCCGCGGAGGATTTCTCGCAAGAAGGTCACCGCTTCGAGTTCGCGAAGATGGACGACCCGACGAGCGATTTGATTTACAAGGGCATCGTGTTCAACGAGATGAAGGGCGCGATGGGGTCGCAGAGCGCGCGATACGGCAGAGCGCTCGGCGAGAACTTGTTCCCGACGTCCACGTACCATTGGAACAGCGGTGGAGATCCGGTCAACATTCCCGACTTGACGTACGAACAGCTCAAGGCGTTCCACGCGTTGCATTATCACCCGTCAAACGCGAAGTTTTACACGTACGGCGACTTGCCGCTCGAGGAGACTTTGCAGCAAATCGAAGACTCGGCGTTGCACCGCTTTGATAAACTCGACGTGAGCAAGTTGATCGTCGAAGACGAAAAGCGTTTCACCGCGCCGAAGCGCGTCGAAGCCACCGTACCCGCGGACGCGGTGGTGGCTGACGCGAACAAGCAGTCGCTCATCTCTCTCGCGTGGCTCATGGTGAACCAAATCGAGGATCCAGTTTCGTTGGACAACTTCGCCTTGGGCGTCGCCAGTGACTTGCTCACGAGCGGACCGCAATCGTACCTTTACGAAGCGCTCCTCGAGCCCGGCCTCGGGAGCGGTTTCGCCCCGGGCACTGGCTACGGTGGCTCTCGCCGAGAGACGTCCTTCGCCGTCGGCTTGAAGGATGTCGCCGACGCGGATATGGACAAGATTGAAAAGACTATTCTCGACGTTCTCGAGCGCATCTCTCGCGAAGGGTTCCCGCGCGAGCGCGTCGAAGCGGTGATGCACCAGCTCGAACTCGACTCCGCGGTGGTTACGACGCAGTTCGGATTGTACACCGGTTTCGGAGCCTTCTCGACGTGGGTGCACGACGGCGACTCGCTGCGCGCGTTGCGCACGCCCGAGCTCGCGGCCAAGCTCAACGCCGCGCTCGACGCGGATCCGCAGTACTGGCAAAAGCTCATCAAAAAGTGGTTCTTAGACAACACGCACCGTCTCACGATCACCGCGCGCACTGATCCTGATTACGACAAAAAGCTCGACGAAGCGGAGAAGGCAAAGCTGAAGAGCATCGAAAAGACGTTGACCGAGGACCAGAAGAAGAAGATCGTCGCCGACGCGCTCGTGCTCAAAGAGAATCAAGATAAGAAGGAAGACGTATCGGTGTTACCCACCCTGATCGTCGCCGAGGCCGTGCCGAAAGACATTAAGCGCTGGGGGTCGAAGAATATGAAAATCGCCGGTAACATTCCGCTTCAGTACGACGAGCAACCGACCAACGGTGTCGTCTACTTTAGCACGCACTTTGATCTGGATGGTCTTCCGCAGCGGTTGGTGCCTTATTTAGACATGTTCATGGATTTCATCGATCAGCTCGGCACGGAAAAGATGAAGTACAAGGATTTGGCGGAACAAATCAAGCTTCGCACAGGCGGCTTTTCCGTCGGCTCCGTCGTTCGTACTCCCACCGACGGCAAAGGTACGCCGACGATGTCGCTGTCCATCAGCGGTCACGCGCTCGAACGCAACGTCGACGCGATGTTCGATATTCTCACCGATTTGCAAACGGCGAAGTGGCGAGGGGAAGAAGAGCGCGTCAAGTTGTTGTTGACACGTCGTGCCGCCGCACTCGGCGCCTCCGTTGGACAGCAAGGCATGCAATACGCGAGAAACCTCGCAGGCGCTCAAATCAGCGCCACGAGTGCGTTGTCGAACGAAACGAGTGGATTGCCTCACGTCGGTCTCGTCTCGCGCTTGTCCAAGGAAGGCGCGATCGATGAAGTTGAAACCGCGATGGCCGAAATCGCCGCGTTCGCGCTTCGCCCCGAGCGCGTACAGCGATGCCGCATCGCGTGCCAAAAAGAAAGCTTTTCCGCCACCGAACGTCGATTCGCAAAGTTCTTGAAAGATATCAAGCCGGTTGCCGCCAGTCCGAGCGACAAGGACACCGTGGCGACGAAGTTGAAGACGTTCAAACCCGAGCTTTCCAAGGTGTTTGTCTCCATCCCGGGGCAAACCAATTACTGCTCCGCCGCGCTTCCGGCGTTGCCGTACAGCCACCCCGACGCTCCGGCATTATTCTTGCTCGCGCAAGCGTTGAGCGCGGGCTACCTTCACCGTGAAATTCGCGAAAAGGGCGGCGCTTACGGCGGTGGTTGTGCCTCGGACCCGATGTCCTCGCTCTTCACCTTCTTCTCCTACCGCGATCCGAACACGACGGAGACGTTGGACACTTTCACCAAATCCATCGAATGGGCCACGAACTCGGAGAACATCACCACAAAAGAGCTCGAAGAGGCTCAACTTCGCGCGTTCAAGCAACTCGACGCCCCGCTCGCTCCCAGCGCGCGCGGAAACTCCGGTTTCTTAACCGGCGTCACCGACGAAGAGCGTCAGCGTTTCCGCGACGGGTTGCTCGCCGCGTCGCCGGCGGATTTATCTCGCGTCGCCGCCGCCCACCTCCGCGGCGTCGCCCCCGCGATCGCCATCATCGGTTCATCCGAGAAGGCTCCGCTCGCGGACGCGAGCTGGGTGAATCTTGACGCCCAGGGCGCGCCTCGCGTCGCCTAGTCGTCGCCGCGCCCTCGCTTTCGTTGTAATCGCAGTCGCCAATTTAATTTTTCAAACCGGTTTTTTAGCGGTTCACGACTCGTCGAAGGCCCGGAGACTTCACAACCGCCCTCGCGCGTCGCGCGACGCGGCCGCACGCGCGCGAGACATCGCACCGTCGATCAATACCGACGTTGACTCGCGACGCGCATCCTCGACCCGAACGCGACGCGACGCGAGACGCATCGCGCGCGCGAACCGATCGAACGACCGATCGTTTCCAACCGCCAAAAATTGCTCGCGCGATCGCGCCGCGCACGCCCGCGCGCGAGGACGATCGCGCGGAAGATCGATCGCGCGAACGATGGCGCCGACGACCGCAGCGGCGGCGCTGGAGCGCAGGCCGACGATGGTCGAACGTTTGCGACGGAAAAGGGCAAAGCCGACGGCGCGCAAATTGGTGCTCGGCGCGGGCGAACCGAACGACGGGAAGGATTTGGCGAAGGAGTTTAAGTGTAAGGATAATTCCATCTGCACGGGGAAGTACAATGTCGTGACTTTCGCGCCGAAGGGGCTGTACGAACAGTTTCGTCGGGTGGCGAACCTGTATTTCTTGTCCGTGGCGGTGATTTCGCTCTTTCCGACCGTCTCGCCGATCCAGCCGTACACGACGTGGACGCCCTTGACTTTGGTGATTGGGCTGTCGCTGGCTAAGGAAGCGGTAGAAGATTACAAGAGACACGTGCAAGATCGCGTCCAAAACACGTCGGCGACTGAACGATTTAACGGGGAGTCGTTTGAGAACTGCGAGTGGCGCGACTTGAAGGTCGGCAACATCGTGCGCGTGGTGCGAGACCAGTTTTTCCCTTGCGACATCATCATGCTCGATAGCTCGAGTGACGAAAACGCGTGTTACGTCGAGACGAAGAACTTGGACGGGGAAACAAACTTGAAAACCAAGCGTTCGGTTGACGTCGCGGACTTGAAGTTTGATCGCGAAACGTTTGCGAAGATGTCCGAGGGAAAGACGTTCATCGAATGCGAGCATCCAAACAACTCTTTGTACACGTACTCTGGGAACTTGTCCATCGGCGCGCCGTTGTACCCGAACGGTAAGAAAGTCTCGCTTAATCCTTCAAATATGTTGCTGCGAGGTTCAAGTCTTCGCAACACGGAATGGATCGTCGGCGTGTGCGTGTACACTGGACACGATTCAAAGGTTATGATGAACGCCACGGATACCCCGTCTAAGCGCTCGCACCTCGAAAAGCAAATGGATGGGGTCGTCATCACCATGTTGATAGCGCTGTTCGTCATGAGCACGGCCTCGGCGATTTATTGCTCCGCCTGGATTGGTAGCGGCGCGAAGGACCATTGGTACTTGGCCGTGCACTTACAGGATGTTACGTTCAATCCGGATAACAGAACCAGCGTTGGTGTTATTGCCTTTTTCACGTCCTACGTCCTATACGGCTATCTTATTCCAATCTCTCTTTACGTTTCTTTGGAGTTGGTGAAGGTTTTCCAAGGATTTGTCTTCCTGAACAAGGATCGAGCGATGTACCACGAAGAGACGGACACTCCCGCGCTCGCGAGAACGACCAACCTGAATGAAGAGCTCGGTATGGTACACACCGTGCTGAGTGATAAGACTGGTACCCTGACGTGCAACACGATGGAGTTCTTCAAGTGCTCGATCGCTGGCGTCGCGTACGGCGAGGGTGTGACGGAGATAGAACGAGCCATCATGCAGCGCAAGGGCGAGCCGTTGCCACCAAAAAATGGTGACGCAATCGAGCCATCGTTCAATTTCCGCGATAAGCGACTTGAGAACGGAGCGTGGCATAAGAGATCAGACGCCGACATTTGTCGCGGTTTTTTCCGTGTACTCGGCATTTGTCAAACGGTTATTCCTGAAGGAAATCCTGTGCCGTCTGAAATCGTTTATCAGGCGGAGAGCCCGGATGAACTTGCGTTCGTCGTCGCGGCAAAGCGCTTCGGCTTCTTCTTCAAGCATCGTTCGGCAACGACGGTCACGGTTGAGGAAGAAGCATTCAATGACGGGCGACCAGGGACGGAGGACGTGACGTACACCATTCTCAACACGCTGGAGTTCACGTCGGCTCGAAAGCGCATGAGCGTCATCGTGAAGAGCAAAAACGATGGACGCATCCTTCTCTTCACCAAGGGTGCCGACAACGTCATTTATGAGCGACTGTCTCAGGACGGCAATGAATTCAAGGATACGACCCAGGAGCACATGAATGCGTGGGCAAAGTGCGGTTTGCGCACGTTGTGCCTCGCGCGTCGAGTCATCAACCCTTCTGAGTACGCTTCGTGGAATGAAAAGTTCATCGAGGCGAGCCAAGCTCTCCAAAATCGTGAAGAGAAACTGGAAGAGGTGGCGAATCTCATCGAGAAAGACCTCACGCTGTTGGGCTCGACTGCGATTGAAGACAAATTGCAAGTCGGCGTACCGCGTACCATTGAACAACTCATGAAGGCAAACATCGCAGTTTGGGTACTCACCGGTGACAAGCAAGATACTGCGATAAACATCGGGCAAGCGTGCTCGCTCATCACTCCGCAAATGAAGCTCCGCGTCATCAACGTCGAAGATTTGGTTAAACAAGAAAACAACGGCGAGATCGACAGCGCGACATTTCAACGCCTCGCCATGGCCTCAGTGAAGGAGCAGATTGAAGCTGGTTTAGTAGACGCCGAAGCCGCGATTCAGCTCGACGCCGACGTCGGTATGGTTATCGACGGTCGTTCGCTCACGCTGGCTCTCAAACCAGAGCTCGCCGGAAGCTTCCTAGCCCTGGGAACCAAGTGCAGCGCGGTTATTTGCTGCCGCGTGTCGCCTTTACAAAAGGCGCTCGTGACGACTCTCGTGAAGGATTCTGGACGCATCACGCTCGCTATCGGTGACGGCGCGAACGATGTCGGGATGATTCAAGCCGCTCACATCGGTGTCGGCATCAGTGGCCAAGAGGGTATGCAAGCAGTCATGGCGTCGGATTTCGCATTTGCCCAATTCCGCTTCTTGGAGCGCCTTCTTCTCCTTCACGGTCGATACAATTACAAGCGAATTGCACGCATGGTGACGTACTTCTTCTTTAAGAACATCGCTTTTGGTTTGACTATTTTCATATTCAACATGCACACCAAAGCCAGCGGACAGACTGTGTACAACGATTGGCTGATGTCGTCGTTCAACATTTTCTTCACCAACTTTCCGGTACTGGCGCTCGGTATCCTTGACCAAGACGTGAAACCGCAGAGTTCGATGGAGGTTCCGGAACTGTACAGAGAAACACAGGCGAACTCACAGTTTACGTCGCGCCGTCGTTTGACTTGGTTTGCGTACGGTATTTATGTCGCGGTTGTGAGCTTCGTTATGGTCTTCTACGGCATCCACACGGGCGAAGCGGACGCGGAAAGCGGACAGCCGTTTGGGCTGTGGGAGGTCGGAACGACTTTGTACACTGCGCTCCTCATCGCTTTGAACGTGCAACTCGGATTGTTGTGCAACTTTTGGACTTTATTTCATCACGTAGTCATATGGGGTTCCATCCTACTGTGGTTCATCTTGAACATGGCGTTAAGTGAGACGGAAGTGTACTACTCCACTTACAGTTACAAGACGTTTTTACCGATAACGTCTCAGGTGATGAAATACTGGCTCGGGTTTTGGCCGGTGGCGATCATCTCCATCTGGCCCTACATTGCGTCCATCATGTTCATGCGATATTTTAGGCCGACTTTAGCCGATGAGGTGCAAGATAGAGACGCAGCTATCCGGAGGGCGTCCGGCGGAACGAGCGAAAAGGAGGGCGTCGAGCCTCGCCAAAAAGTGGACGTTGAACTCAAGTCGCCTCGAAGAAGTGGTACTTTACACGGCGTCGTCGTTGAAAGCTTAGGAATCGCTCCGGTGAAAGCGGAGGAGATCAAGGCGCCAAAACACCGTCGTAAACTGTCTTTCGCTGATGTTTGGGGCAAAGAAACGCAATTTCCCGACGTCCCAGGAGGTCGTCGGAGTAGCCAAGATCGCACTCCGACGCATTCGCGCGGCGTGAGTCTAGAGAACTTGTCTTTACCCACGCTACCCGAGGATAGAAGCGCGCGCGATTTGTAAACTATTTTATCGGGAGGTGTGTTTCAGTTAACCTATCGCTATTACATCTTCTACTTTGTGACAGTTTGTTTCGCTTGTAGCTCGCCGACAAACAACCACGCGACCGCCACTACCCCTTGTCCGACAAAACGGCGACGGGATAGTCGTACTGTTGAATCAACCACGCCTCCGAGTTGTAGTAAAACCCTCCTGGCGCGAGTTTGTAATCCTCTGTCGAACATTGAAAGGTGAAGATGCTCCCATCATCGTTGATACGCGGGCACAGGTACTTGTGGAACTGATTACCAACGAGATAAATTGTCACCTTGTGCGCCATCATGGCGGTGATCCACAGAAAAACGACGAATTTATAGCTCACGGCGAGCCATCTTCCCTTGCGTAAAAAATACCCTTTAGGGAAAACATCGCCGTGTCGTATACCGTGGAACCGTTGCTGAACGTACATGATGAAGAACGAAAGCACCATTTCGATCGCTATCAAGTTTATCGCCTGCACACCGTACGCCTTCAAGTCGACGACGTCCTCGTTGCCTTCGCTCGCCATGCGAAAGACATACAAGTACAGAGAAATCACGATGATTGCACAAATCTCTGCGAATGAAGAGACGATCGAGTTTAAGGCAACGATATCGTGCTGCTTGCGCGACACGAGCAGAGCTTCCGCGGACTGTTTTCCGAGGAATAACTTGACCAAGTGCACGTCTCGATCCTTCTGCACGACGTTCATCATGAGTTCGTGTAAAGCCAGTATCGCCTGCACGGTTGCCATGCTTTTCACCGCGCCGCCCGCAGAGAGCAGAAACATCACATACCTCGAGACGAAGGACTCCTGGAGCGTGCTAGAGATGAAATACGGAAGATTAAGGCACGGCCCAGGAGACGGATTCAACCTCGTGAAGTGCCTTTCAAAACCGCGAAAAGTTTCCCACAGTAAGGGCAGAAAAATGAACCGCACGGCGAGCTTGAGAGGCGCGCTAACGTTCGGATCGGCGACGATGACGAGGAAGAACTCAACCACTGGCCTACCGATGATGCCAGGTCCAAAAAAGTACGTCCAGAACCAACTCAAACCTTTTGTGTTCCAAAACTCCTTCGCCGTCGCACCGCAAAGGAAGAGCGCACTAAAGGAGTTCAGGACGACAATGTGAGAATATGTCGAGTGATACCCCAAAATCGATATCATGACAAAGTAAACGATGTACATTTGCGCGAACGATTGCACGGCGAACTTTGTGCGCCACTTACGATATTTTGAGACGTGCCACGCGCTCATCTGGTGAAAAATCACCTCGCCGTAAAATGTGATCGTCGACAGCCGCACGAAGAGCACGGAAAAGTCACCCATTCGCCACGGTCGATAGTTTTTACCTCGTTCGCGCGCGAAAGTGCAGCGTAGAAACGTTCGAATGACTTCTTCTCGCCCCGAAGCATCACGCAGGTCTACGTCGAGAGATTTCACGCACTTGCGCCACGTACCGGTGGATATGAAGGAAAAGTAGCCAGTTATCACGATGATGCCTGCGACGATGCATGCCTGTACGCTTATCCAGTCCCACGCAGCATCCCGAAGCGTCGGTGGCGTCTCCGCGCGCGCGTGTTTACGTGTATCTCCGCTTTTGAAAATCCCGTTGGTCAAAGCGTTTGACTCGCTCGTCGCCGTCGCGTCGTCCTCGCCCTCACCGTGCGACGCCGGTGTCATCGTCTCGTACGCAATCGATCCACCGACATCAGCACGTTTCCGCATGGTCGCGCCGTTTTCGTCGCGCGCGCACGAATGACGTCTCGCGACGAGAAATTTACTCGGCGACGACGTAAATAGCAGCCGTCCCGTCCCGCCGTTCGCGTCGTCGATCCCATCACTCACCATCACCCCGCGCTGAACACGTTAAAGAAATGATACACGTCATCATCATCCTGCACCGCGACTACGGTCCCACACTGCGCGCACGTCACCTCCCTGTACCTTTCGTCCGCGCCGTCGCCGTCGTCGTCCGTCGGCCGCAGACAGCTCGTCGTCGACGTCTCCACCCCTCGCGCGAACACCGCGCGGTACTGCCCCTTGTACCGCTCGTGTCGCTGACACAGCACGCACACCAGCGCGAAGCACCCCGGGCAGGACAGGCGCGCGTCCGTCGTCGCCGCGTCGGCGCCACCGAGCGCGCGAACGACGGCGCGCTCGTCCGCCGCATCCGCGCCCTCGTCGAAGAATTCATCGCGCTCGCGCGCGCCCACGTCCCCGAGCGCGCCCGAGGACGAAGAGTCCGACTCTTCCGACGCGCTCGCGCCGTCGTCGCCGTCGCTCGCGGCGTCGGCGTCGTGCATCGCGGCGTCGAGTGACGACCGTTAGCGAACGACCGGGACGCGCGCGCGGTCGCACATCGGCGCGCGACGCCGCGCCCGCGCGTCCTCGCGCGCGCGCATGCGTCTCGCGCGCGTCGTGCGATCGTCTCGAACGTCGCGCGCGCGCGCCGCGCGCGCGCGCACGCGTCGCGGGTCGATGGCGACCGCGCGCGTCCCGCCGCCGGTCGGCGCGACGTCGCGGGCGAGCGACGCGAGCGACGCGAGCGACGACGCGCGCGTCGCGACGCGACATCCGTGTCAAACCCTGGTCCTCGACGACGGCGCGACGGCCGGACGCGAGTTCAACGTCGGGCGCTGGGACCCGGTGCAGCAGAGCGCGTTCGCGGACGACAGGCCGTGGCGCGGCGTCGAGCGATTCTTCAGGCGGTGCGTGCGAGGCGACGCGTGCCTGCGCGAGCTCGGATTGAGCGCGGCGGAAATCGTGTTCGCGAGCGGCGACGACGCGGGCGCGAGCGGGGGGCGAAGACGCAGGGAAGGACGAAGGACGTTCGCGGCGAAGTGTACGTATCACGGGCCGTCGTTCGCGGGCTTCGCGTGGAACGCGTCGAGGGATTTCGCGTACGACGGGACGTTCGAGCCGGGGTGCGCGTCGGTGTCGGCGGCGTTGCAGTTGGCGCTGCGACCGGTGTTGGATAAGACGCGCCCGACGCCGTCGGCGGGGAGGACGGATCGCGGCGTGAGCGCGCTCGCCAGCTGCGTATCGCTTTGGAGCAAGTCGGACGCCATCTCCGCGGCGGAGATTGAGCGGTTGGTGAATGAGGATTCAGCGCCGGGCAAAGCGGGTCTGTTGCGCGTGTCGGACGTGCGCGAGACGGGCTCGGCGTTTCACGCGACATTCGCGGCGAAGAGTCGACGGTACGTGTATTGCTTGCCGAAGAATCAGGCGTTTCGCGAGTCGCGCACGCCGAAGGCTGATTTGGACGCGCGCATCATCGATCGAATCTTAGCCGCGCTCGTGCGCGAGTGCGCGAACGCGCCGATCGATATGCACGCCTTCGCGCGAGGCACGCCGCCTGGGAAGAGTTCCGTCGTCACGTTTCGCGTCGCGAGGGCGTTCGAGGCGAAATTGCCTTCGCCGCCCGGCGACGGCGCCGACAGCGACAACGACTCCAAAGTCACCGCCGGCGTTCGGCGCTCGAAAAGCCGAAACGACGCTCACGACGACACCATCGACATCACCGACATCGACGCCGACGAAGTCATCGTCATCGAGCTCGTCGCAGACCGTTTCTTGCGCAAGTTGATTCGCTGTCTCGTCGCCACGACGATTCGCGAAGCCGCCGTCTTCGCCGGCGACGACGACGTCCTGCTCAGAATCGCCCGGTCGCGCGAGCGTCGGGCCGCGGCTCCGCCCGCACCGGCTTTGGGCCTCGCGTTCGCCGGTGTGGAGTACGATTAAGCGCGGCGCTCGGGTCGCGCGCGCGTCGCCGATTCGGCGACGAGACAGCAAAGAGTCGGTTCGTCTCCCACGGCACACGGCGACGCGCGACGACCTCGTCGTCGCGAAAACGCGCTCGAACGTAACGACACGACGATGCACGACGTCTCGCTCGCGGGCGCGCCCGCGCGCGACGACGCGCGCGCGCGAACGACGACCGCCGCCGACGACGCGCTCTCGGTCCGTCTCGACGCGCTTCAACGCGCCGTCGACGACGCGCTCGAAACGTTCAGCACGCGCCTGCGTAACGTCAAAGACGCCGTTTCCGCGGACGCGAATAAGGCGACGCAGCTCGCGCGGGCGAGCCGACGCGAGCTCGAAGAGATGGCGAACGCGCTGGACGCGATGACCGAAAGGCACGAGCGACGCATCGAAGCGTTGGAACGCGCGGTCAAGGCGGAACGGAAAGCGCTCGTGACGCGCGATGCGGACGATCGCGTGGCGCGTCACGGCGACGGCGACATCGATAGCGCGGTGAAACGGTCGAAGACGACGTGGTCGACGCGGGAGAACGCGGCGTTCGAGGCGTCGCCAGAGGCGTGCGAAATCGCCGGTCGCGGGGCGAACGACGATGGCGACGCCGTCGCTGTCGCGAAGGGCGAAAGCGGCGCGAACGTGAAACGATGGACGCCGGAGACGTTCGTGATGTGCGTCGGTGTGGTGGTGGGCGCGACCACGCGCGTGGCGCTCGCGCTCGCCGGGTTGTGGGCTGTATTTTGGATGGCGATCGCCGCGGCGGTCATGTATGACGACGCGCGCTTGACGCGCGACGTCGGGCGTGAAATCGCGGGGCAGTGGTTGCTTTTTAGGGACGAGATACTCGCGCTCATGAGCTGAGCGCGGTGTCGATTGATACTTGATTGACGTTTGACGCGCAAACGAACGAACAAACGAACGTGCTCGGTCATCGCGCATTTTGTATTGTACACCACCACACTATTTCTACGCTAATCTACGCTAGTCGGGCCCGCCTCCGTACGAGCTTATTTGACGCAATCGCTCGAACGCGTCTGCGGCAGTTTTTGGCGCGTCGCTCCGCTTCGGTTTCTTCTTTTTCCCCGCCGTCGGCGGCTCCTCGCCGCCGCCCTTCTTCTTTCTTCGACGTTTTTTCGGCGCGAACGGGTTTAAAACAGCGGGAGCGGCGGTGAGCGCGCCGAATGGCGACGCGACACTCACAGTGCGCTCGTATTTTCGCGCCTTAGCCTGAGGCACTTGCGACTGCTTCGCCACCCTGATGACGTCGCGTTCGGCGACGTCGTCGCGATCGACGCGAACGCCGAGCTCGCTCAGCTCATCGTCCGCCTCCACGTTCACATCTGCGCTCGGTTCCGCGCCCTCTCGCGCGTTCGATACGGCCGACGCCCAAAACACGTCCAATTCCTCGTCCGCGCGCACCTCGTCGTCGCCCACGGGCGTCGCGCGCACGCCGCCGTCCGCCGCCGTCGCCACGCGCAACTCCGCCGGCGGTCGTCGCCCGAACGCCGCGTCGTACCTTCCCGGCGGCGGTAAGTGTTCCCGAACGTCCACCACGACGTTATACGCGCCGACGAGCGCCCGCAACACCCGCGCGCTCTCGCACCGCACCCGACTCGCGCACGCCGTCGCCGTCGCGCTCAGCGCCATGAAGTACCCGCGACCGAGCTGCCCCGCGAACGCCTCCACGCAATCCTCTCCCGCTCCCTGCAGCTCGCTCAGGACCGCGCACGCCGCGCACGCCGCTCGCATCGCCTCGTCCGCGCGCGCGCGCGCCGGCATGACGAGCGCATCGTTTCCGTACGCCAACCGCGAGTCGCGCGCGCACGCGTCGACGTCTCGCGCCAACGCCTCGAGCTTCGCCACCGCCTCCTGCGCGTCGTACGTCCTCCCGCGCGCGCACGCGCGCGTCAGCGCGCCGTGATGCTTCGACGCCCGGTGCTGCGCGCGCGATTTCCTTCGCAGCGCGTCCAGGAGCGCGCGCTCGCGCGAGAACACGCGCGAGGCGTCGCGCGCGGCGCGCGCGGCGGCGTCGAGTCGCGGTCGCAACTCGTCGGCGAGGCGCGTCAGGACGTCGCGCGGCGCGCGCGCGAGGTCGACGTCGACGGCGGTGACGTCGCGGACGCGCTCGCGCGGCATCGCGCGGGCGTCGCGGACTGAGGCGCGCGAACGAAGCGGCGAATGTGGTGCGCTAAGGTTGAGTAAATCAATGATTAAAGCAAAGGCGGACGCGAGGACGAGGATACGTTAAAGACCCTCGATCGGAACCTGCAAAAACTTGGCCAAATCCGCCGCGCGCTGCTCCACCTCCGCCAGCGTCAGCGGTTGCCCGATGCGGGTGAGCGGGATGTCGCGCTTGCCCTTGCATCGAACGTACACCACGCGCCGCGGGTTGACGCCCTCGCTGATCTCCACGCGAACCGCCTGCACGTCGGCGAGATCGCTCACCAGATTCACCCGACGGTTCTTCCCCGGGAACCCGTAGCGGAAAATTCGCATGATTCCCTCATCCTTGTTGAATTCGTTGTATCCGGCGCCGACGTCCCAGGAAATCGTCAACCAGAGATACGTCGCGAGCATCGCGCCGGCGACGCCGTAAAACGACATCACCAATCCCTGCGGGAAGAACTTGATGTCCGTCGCGTCGAGGAAAAACACCAGGTTGTGGTGCAGGTACGCCGACGCGCCGGTGAGCAGGAATCCCGTGCTGCCCGCGGTGACGACGCCCGCCCAGAAGTAGTTGCTGAAGCGTTTCGCGCCGACCACCGGGTCGATCATCACCGCGTCCGTGCTCACGCGCGCCGTCGCGGTGCCGCCTTCGTCCTTATCGCCGTCGAACAAGCCGCGCGAGACGACGGCGGTTCGGTCGGCGCGCGCGGTCGGCGCGCGCACCGCGCGAGGCGCGCGCGCGGCGACGCCGACGCGCGCGATCGATGACGACGACGGGCGCGCGGCGGCGGTGCGCGGCGCGGCGCGCGAAGCGCGAGGCGTCGCGCGCGCGAGGGCGGCGGGCGTGGACGTCGTGCGCGCGAACATCGCGTCGAGACCGCGAGCGACGCGAAGTGCGCGCGCGAAGCGGGCGACGGGCGACAAGATGCGATGATGGATAAGCGGGCAGCCAGCGAGGCCTAAACCCTCCGAGCGACGACGGCGCGCGAGCGAGACGCGTACAGATCTACTACAAACGTGTTATACCGACGCCGTCGAGACGACGTCTCTACGAATCAAATCTCAGATCACGATTTACCGGTGCGAAGAAGGAAGCGGGGAACCATGCGGCGAGTCGCGGGCTTGGCTTCGGCTTCGGCTTCGGCTTCGGCTTCGGCGCTCGACGCGGGTTCGGACGCGTCGTTCGCGGCGGTTTTCGACAGCATGGCGGCGGATGGCATCGGTGGTGGGGTCGGAGGGAGCGGTGGCGTTGCGGCGGGCTCGGCGGCGACTGGTTTCTTCGTTCTCGGCTTGCGCGGAGGGTTGGGGGATTCGGTCGGTTTGGGGCCCGGCGGCGCGGGCGGCGCGTCGCCAGAGGCGGCGG